>Ga0208015_1000281_pt1 | contig 31830 bp, 28 predicted proteins | sample 26BtaG_FD_184101 | JGI IMG/M metagenome (GOLD analysis project Ga0208015, IMG submission 184101) | Marine viral communities from Cariaco Basin, Caribbean Sea - 26B_WHOI_OMZ_CsCl (SPAdes) (version 2) | ecosystem: Environmental > Aquatic > Marine > Oceanic | place: Caribbean Sea: Cariaco Basin... | reverse complement strand
CAGGTCCATTAACTCAGCTGGTTCAGAGTGTCACGTCGACAACGTGGAAGTCACTGGTTCGAATCCAGTATGGACCACATCAAGCACAATCCCGATGCGAGAGCATCGGGATTTTTGTTTCCGAAAAACCCCAAGTCAAAGACTTGAGGGTTTGCAGGAAACAAAAATCCACAGTGCGCTGCCAAGCGCACGGGATTGTATTTGGAGTTGTGGGCTTTATCTGGATTAACGCAGTTCATCCTATTTTATAAACCCCAAGTCAAAAGACTTGAGGGTTTGCAGGAAACAAAAATCCACAGTGCGCTGCCAAGCGCACGGGATTGTATTTGGAGTTGTGGGCTTTATCTGGATCAACGCAGTTCATCCTATTTTATAAACCCCAAGTCAAAAGACTTGAGGGTTTGCAGGAAACAAAAATCCACAGTGCGCTGCCAAGCGCACGGGATTGTATTTGGAGTTGTGGGCTTTATCTGGATCAACGCAGTTAATCCTATTTTATAAACCCCAAGTCAAAGACTTGAGGGTTTGCAGGAAACAAAAATCCACAGTTCGCTGCCACGCGCACGGGATTGTATTTGCAGAAGTGATTTTGTTCTCGATCAACGCAGTTCATCCCGTTCGGGAGAATCCCAAGTCAAAGACTCTAAGGATTGCAAAGTACGGAAACCTTAAATGTTCCTTTAGATCTTACGAAGACTCCTATCAGTTTTAAAAAAAATTAAAACAGGTATTGTTGGAAGAAATAGAAAGTTTAGGATGTTGGGATTAAGAATAAATTGCTAGTGGGAAATACCAAGAATGGCAAAAGTTGTCAAAAATCATATAATGTAATCCAATACACCCCAAACTTCTCAATAGAAAAATAAATAAGCAGAAAGAAGAAAAAGCGCTTCGAAAGGAGCGACTTAAAGCGATTATCAATAAATCGAAATCATAATGATTTGATACGTTGTAAAAAACAATTTTCCGAGTTTCAGTAAGCAGTAGTTAACAGTGACAGTAGAAAGATGAATCAATTCATAAAATGTCTAAAATCCGCTCTAAAGCCATGCCTCGAGAGCCTTTGATCAATAAAAATGCATCTTTAATTTGATGGTTTTGAAGATGTGACTTTAAAGCGTCAAAAGTTTCAAATTTCTGAATCCTTGTATGCTTGACGTTTGTCTTATAGAAATTCTTACCAATCAAAAAGGTGTTGCCAAGATCGTTCTGTTCAAGATAATTCACAATGGCTTGATGTTCGGTGTTGGCAGTTGGTCCCAATTCGAACATATCGCCTAAAAAAATCATTTTGCCTTCTTGCTGTAGCTGTTTAAAATTCTCCAAAGCTGCCATCATACTTGTTGGATTGGCATTATAGGCATCCATTATTATGGTATTACTGTCTTTTTTGAGTATTTGAGAGCGGTTATTGGTTGGGGTATAATTTTCAATGGCATTTTTGATCTGATCTGGAGTAACATTAAAATATGATCCCACCGCAACGGCTACAGCTATATTATTAAAATTATAGGTGCCTGTAAGTTGGCTTTTAATCACAGATCCATTATAACTGAGGATCACAAAAGGCTGTGTGTTGATGAGCTCCAGCATGGCGTCCGTAGAGGTGCTCAGTCCGAATTTGTAGACCTTATCATAATGTAAAGTTTGTTTGATTTGGAGTGGATCATTTTCATTGACAAAAATTGTTTTCTGATTTGCCTTTAAATAATCGTACAATTCAGATTTTGCTTTGATCACGCCTTCTATACTGCCAAAACCTTCAAGATGGGCCTTGCCGAAATTGGTAATCAGTCCGTAATCTGGTTGAGCAATTTTACATAATAAACCAATTTCTTTGGGATGATTGGCTCCCATTTCCACAATGCCAATTTCTGTGGTCTCATTCATCCGCAACAGGGTCAAAGGGACGCCAATATGATTGTTTAAGTTGCCAATTGTGGCCGTAGTTTTATATGTCTTTGATAATACGGCATTGATCAATTCTTTGGTTGTGGTTTTTCCATTACTTCCGGTAAGTGCGATAATGGGAACTCCTAATTGAACTCTATGGAATGTGGCGAGATTTTGCAAGGTTTCCAAAACGTTATCTACAAGGATATAGCGTTGGTCTAAAGCGTATGGTTTTTCGTCAACAACACAATACTTGGCCCCAGATTCCAACGCTTGGCTGGCAAATGCGTTGCCATTAAAGTTGTCTCCTTTTAAGGCAAAAAAGAGACTGTCTTTTTCTATCTTTCGAGTATCGGTGCTTACCGTTGAACATTTTTTGAAATGTTGGTAGAGTTGTTCTATAATCATGAAATAAATGTAATAAAAAAGTCCCAACTCAAGGTTAGGACTTTTATGATTTTACTGTGATAAATTACTAATGTCTTGTTTTATTGTTCTGTTTTGATTTAGAACCTACTCTTGACATTGCACATCTAAATCCAATATAGTCAGTGGCCATGTCTTGTGGGAAATAACGACGCTGTGCTGGATCTATCCAGTATGCTCTGTCTTTCCAAGAGCCACCTTTGTAAACTCTTACATTATCATTGATCAATGAAGTTCTGTTATTTGATTTGTCAATCATTTTTACAATGGCACCTGTTGAATCAACAGTCACTTCATGTTTTGGAGAATTGTACATTTGTCTCGTGTCAGACACTTCGCCATCATCACTAAAGTTATCTGTATAGTGACGTGATGATCTTCTGTCGCCATCTCTGAAGTTTCTGTTATCACTGGCGTCAAAGTTTGTTCTTAAATAAGCATCTTCACCGTTGATAGGTACCTGTAATATGGTTCCAGGTAAGTTTCTAGGAACAACTTGCCCATTACTTAAGGTGTCATAAACAATATCTTCAGTGGTAACCACTTTTACCGTGCCATCTTCATTGATTGCATTTTTGGTGTACACATTACCTCGGTAGTAATTGAAATCATTAAACTCATCATCTACAATAGGTCTGTAAACATCAGCTACCCATTCAGCCACGTTACCGGCCATATCATAAATTCCGAAATCGTTAGGCAAGTATGATTTTACTTTGTTGGTAATATCAGCACCGTCATCAGACCATCCTGCAATTCCACCATAATCACCTTTACCTTGTTTAAAGTTGGCTAATTGATCACCTCTGGTCTTTCTTTTTCCAGAACGGGTATATTGGCCACTCCAAGGATATTTTTTTCTACCACGAATAGCATTGTAGTTTCTTAGTTCATTCAAACCAAGAGCTGCATATTCCCATTCAACTTCAGAAGGTAAACGGTATTCTGGAGATATAATTCCTGATTCTCTCTTGGCATAAACATTTATTGGGTTGCCATCGGCATCAGTTTGCTGTCTTCTTTTTCCACCTTCAAGAATTTCTTCGTTGCCACCATAGGTCGAACTAGGAGAATTGATATAGGTATCTGTGTTGAAATTAGCATCAGCATTCACATCGGTTACACGGGCATCTCTTTTTAAGAATCTAGCTCGTTCCAAATATAATTCATTGACTCTATCGGTTCTCCAGCTTGCAAAATCGACAGCTTGAATCCAGCTGACACCAACCACAGGATATTCTCCATAACCTGGGTGACGTAAATAGTTCTCGGTCATCATTTCACTATAACCAAGACGGTTTCTCCAGACTAAAGTATCCGGTAGTGCACTTTGATAAATCAATTTGAAATTAGGATCTTCTGGTGGATAAACACGCTTGAGCCAATCCAGATATTCTAAGTACATTTTGTTGGTCACCTCAGTTTCATCCATATAAAAGGATTGAACGTGTTGTTGATTGGGTGTGTTGTTCCAATCGTGCATAGGATCGTCCTGCACTTTACCCATGGTAAAGGTTCCACCTTCAACGAAAACTAAACCTGGGGAAGTTTCTTGTTCTTTAAAATTGGTGTTGTATTGAAAACCTCCGTTCTTGTCATTTATTTTCCATCCAGTAGCTCTAGACTCGTTTGACGACGAAGATCTTTTACATCCAACCATTGCTAAAGAGAGCATTAGGGCAAATGCAATCTTTATATTAATGATGTTTTTCATATCCATACATTTTAAGTAAGCTGATTAAATTTAGTGACGCAATATAGTAATTAAAGAGAAAGTAACAAGCGTTTTTATCAAATAGATTGAAAAAAAGTTGCATTTCATCCCTTTTTTTGAACACGACGTCGGATTTTTGGCGATTTTATCGATGTTTTTAGTATTTCAATAACGATGAAAAAAAGTAATTATTGTTGTAATTTTGGATAAAAATTAAGGACTTTATACTAACAAATCGGGGCAAACGTTATTCTTTCTATATAATTAGCTGTTTCAGTTGGTGAGATTAGTATTAGATTGCGGTTGTTTTTTGAAAAAGAATTATATAGACTAATGAGAATAAAGTTACTATTACTTTTTGTTTTAATATCATCTTTAGGTTTTTCCCAAGAAAAGCGCTTTGACATCCTGTGGAATGGCAGCATTCTACTTGAAACAGAATCTTCGGCCATAACAGTGCCTTATTTTGATAAGGATCATTTTAGTTTTGACACTGACAAGGGGCTCAAGTTCTTTGCTGAGTGGCCATCAGAAGGAAAGATCAATAAGAACTCAGTGACGCTGACCAATGTAACTTATGCTATTATTTCTGCAGATGAATTGCGTTCAATTCCACTCGAATCGATTCCTACAACTCCAAAATTACATTTTGAAAATACAACGGCAAGAGACAAAACGCATGCTTACCTCGAATTAACGCCTATCATTAAAGATAATGGCGTGTACAAAAAGATTACCTCTTTTGCTATCTCCTATAATATTACGGCGAGCCGATCTTCGGCCGCTAGCCCTTTTCAAACTCAAAGTATTAGCAATTCTGTATTAAATTCAGGAGAATGGTATCGATTTTATGTGGATAAGTCTGGGGTTTTTAAATTAACCAGAGGCTTTTTGAATTCGCTTGGGGTGAATACAAGTTCGGTAGATCCACGTACGATTAAAATTTATGGAAATGGAGGTGGCATGCTGCCGCTATCCAATTCAGAACCATATCCCATTGACCTTACGGAAAACGCCATAAAGTTTATTGGTGAAGAAGATGGTGAATTTGACAGTGATGATTATATTTTGTTTTATGCCGAAGGTCCCACTGGTTATAATGCAGAAAGTAATACCAATAATAATATATTTACGGATAAGAGTTATTATTTCGTCAACGTGAGTGGCGGCGCAGGCAAGCGGATCCAAAATATGCCTCAGCCAGCGGGTGCTTCGACTTATTTGGTGAGTACATTTCAGGACTATCAGTTTCATGAAGTTGATGAAATTAATATTGTGCGTGTTGGAAGACGTTGGTTTGGCGAGAGGTTTGATATTGAAAACGAGAGGCAGTTTGAGTTTGATTTTCCTAATCTTGTTACGACCGAGCCTGCACGTGTTAAGGTTTATGCCGCATCGACATCTCAAGTAAACACAAGTATGGAGGTTAAGGTCAATTCAAATGTAGTAGCCAATTTTGCGTTTTCTCCAATTGGTTCTCCGGTACTGGCCGACGGAAAGTTCTTCAATAATAATGTCTTACTGAGCTCTCCCAATGTGGTGGTCAATCTCAATTACAACAATTCAGGAAATCCTACTTCTCATGGGTATTTGGATTATATATCTATTGAGGCCACGCGTGGGTTGGTTTTTGAAGGCAATCAATTTATGTTTAAGAACAATCAGGTGGCCAATACACCAGGCATTGTAGAGTATAGCTTGTCCAATGCAGCTTCGGTTTCAGAAATTTGGGATATTACTAATAAATATGATGTCACTACGGTCGTCAATACTGAAGGAAACTCAGTTTTTAATTTTAAATCAATTTCCGGAATTTCTAAAACATACTTGGCAGTAACGCCTTCAGATTACTATGAGCCTTTACGGGAAAGTAAAACAAAAGTCAGTAATCAAAATATTAAAGGGACCATATTTGAAGATGAGCAAGGGCAATTTAAAGATATTGATTATATCATCGTTGCTCCAAACAATTTGGTTTCCCAGGCAGAGCGACTGGCTCAAATAAATAGAACGCAAAACGATCTCAATGTAAAGGTCGTCACACTAAATGAAATCTATACCGAGTTCAGTTCAGGAAACCAAGATGTCTCTGCCATAAGGAACTTAGTGCGTTATGTGTACCACAATGCAAGTTCGCCAGATAGACGCCTGAAATACTTGTGTCTTTTTGGCGATGCTTCTTTTGATTATAAAGACAGGATCCCGAATAATACCAATATTGTTCCGTCCTGGCATTCATTGGATAGTTTTAGTCTGACCAATGCCTTCATTTCTGATGATTTTTTCGGGATGATGGATATTAATGAAGGTGATATGGGCGCCTCAAACAAATTGGATATTGCTGTCGGAAGAATTTTGGCAGAGACACCACAACGCGCCAAGGAAATGGTGGATAAGATTGAATTGTATTATCAGGATGAATCTTATGGAAGTTGGCGAAATAACGTGATGGTCATGTCGGATGATGTAGATATCGCTTGGGAAAGTGTTCTACAGGAGACAACGGATGAGATTGGAAGAACCATTACTGCCGAAAAACCATTTTTAAACGTGGTCAAGATCCATTCCGACGCCTTCCAACAACAGGCTTCAGCAAGTGGCGAGCGTTATCCGGCGGTTAACAAAGCAATTAAGGATGCTATTGAAGTGGGCGCTTTGGTGGTCAACTATTTTGGACATGGCGGCGAAGATGGATTGGCATCTGAACGTATTTTTGATAAGAACGATTCACAAGAAATAAGAAATACTTGCAAATTTAACTGTTTTGTAACGGTGACCTGCGAGTACACGCGTTTTGACAACCCGTTTCGTCCAACCGCGGGAGAATATACCTATTGGAACACTCAAGGGGGTGCCATTGCGCTAATTACGACCACGCGTCAAATTTTTGTCAGTGTTGGAGTTTCCTTTAATATAAAGCTGGAAAAATATCTTTTTGGATTTGGTTCGGATGAGTATCCAACAATGGCTGAGGCTTTGCGACTTACAAAAATAGATCCTTCCATTTCTGGAATCCAACAAAGACGCCTGGTCTTTTTCATTGGTGATCCGGCAATGAAACTTGCCTTTGCGAAACCGAATATTCAATTGACAAAAATAAACGATATCCCTTTGGGCCAAGCCAATGATACCCTGAAAGCACTTAGTAAAATTAAAATGTCTGGGGAGGTTTTGGATCCCGCCGGAAATTTAATGACCGACTACAATGGTGTGCTCACTGCAACTATTTTTGATAAGGACATTCAGCGACAAACATTGGGCAATAACAATGTCTATCAAAATGGACAATTGGTTACAATGGACTTCACCACCCTAGGTGAGAAGATTTTTATAGGTCAAGCTACGGTCAACGATGGTCATTTTGATTTTGAGTTTGTGGTTCCAAGAGATATTGGAATTCCTGTTGGAAAAGGTAAAGTTAGTTTTTATGCAAAATCTGAAGTGCCATTGCAGGATCAAGCGGGAGCGAGTTTTGATATATTGGTGGGAGGGATCAATGAAAATGCAGAAACAGATACAACTGGACCAGTTATAAAGCTCTATATGAATGACGAGAATTTTGTTTCTGGAGGTATTACCAATGAAGCGCCCACACTTTTGGCAAAACTGGAGGACAGCAATGGCATCAACACTGCAAGTGGTATAGGTCATGATATTGTAGCCATTATTGATGGTGATGAAACCAATCCGTTTGTGCTAAACGATTACTATAGAGCACAGGTTGATGACTATACTAAAGGCGTAGTCACTTATCCCTTTCGTGATTTAGAACCCGGATTACATACCTTAACCCTTAAAGCATGGGATGTTTACAACAACTCAGGTATCGCCGAAATTCAATTTGTGGTACATGATAAAGATCAAGAGTTAAAGATTGAAAACGTTCTAAATTACCCTAATCCATTCATAAATTACACAGAATTTTGGTTCAATCACAATAGTTCGCAACCTTTAGACGTTTCTATACAGATATTCACTATTTCAGGTAAGCTTGTCAAAACCATAAATAGTCAAACCAATGCTGGCGGATGCTGCAATGAAGGCGCTTCGTCACTGTCAAGAGACATTGTTTGGGATGGTCGGGACGACTTTGGAGATAAAATCGGGAAAGGTGTGTATGTCTATAAACTAAAAGTAAGATCAAATCAGCTAAATAAGCAAGTTGAGAAGATCCAGAAACTTGTAATATTATAATTTTATTAATTTATATTTGCTAAATACATGGCCCTCAAAGTGCCGTGTATAATACCAACAACCTTATGAGAAAATACGCACTAGCATTAATTACATTAACTATTTACCATCTTTCTTCTGCTCAGGAAACTGTTATATTTGATAATCAATCTTCGGTAATTACTACTGGAGTTCCATTTTTACTCATTGCAGCAGATGCACGTGCTGCTGGTATGGGAGATATAGGTGTTGCCACTTCAGTAGATGCCTTTTCCCAACAATGGAACCAATCGAAATATGCTTTTTCTGAGACCAAATCGGGAATTGCTGTTAGTTATACGCCTTATTTAAGTAAATTGGTCAATGATATTTTTTTAGGAAATGTTACTTACTTCAATAGAATCAATGAAGGAAGTGCCTTTGCTGTGAGTTTTAAATATTTTAGCTTGGGCGAAATTGAGTTGGTACAGGATGAATTTTCCGAAGCACTCCTTGCAAAACCGAATGAACTTACTATTGACGGATCCTACGCCCTTCGATTGGGTACTCAGTTTTCTATGGCTGTTGGTTTGCGATATTTACGTTCTGATTTAAAAATCCAAGCTTTGGATAATTCAGCACAGGCAGCGAGTTCAGTTGCGGCCGATATTTCTGGGTTTTATCAAAGTGAGGAGGAAGCCTATGATAGTTTTAACGGAAGAACCCGTTTGGGTTTTGCCATTCAAAATATTGGACCAAAGATCAAGTATGACGATGCTGGCAGAGAAAACTTTTTACCTACTACTTTAAGACTTGGTGGAGGATTCGATTTTATTTTTGATGAGTACAACACCTTGGCCCTGACAGGTGAGGTGACTAAATTGTTGGTGCCGACACCTCCTATTTTGGGCTATGTTGATGAAAATGGAAATGGAAGACAGGATGGGAATGAACCCACTATTATTGTTGAAGGCAAATCGCAAGATGTGAACTTCCTTAAAGGGATGTTCCAATCCTTTAGTGATGCACCTGGAGGTTTCAGTGAAGAATTGAAGGAGTTTACTTGGGCCTTAGGTGCAGAATATCAATATCAAGATTCTTTTGCGTTCAGGGCAGGGTATTTTAATGAAAGTGATGACAAAGGGGCACGTAAGTTTTTCGCATTAGGTGCGGGCTTTAAATACACCACCATCAATATTGATATGTCTTATTTGTTCTCCGCTTCAAAAGTTCAAAGTCCCTTGGAAAACACCTTGCGTTTTTCATTGACCTTCAATTTTGGGGATGAGACCTATAGAGAATACTAAGACGACATTTAAATAGAAAACAAAAAAACTATTGCTATTATAAAGCAATAGTTTTTTTGTCTAAAAAAGTGTCGTATTTTTAAAAATAGATAAATAGACCCATGAAGGAAATTAAAATCGAAACCGTGCTCAATGTCTATGACTCATTGGATGAACTTCCCAAAGATGTCATCTCTTTAATGAAGAAAGCGTCAGAGGCAAGAGCTAAATCGTATTCACCCTATTCAAACTTTAGCGTAGGCACAGCCATACTTCTTGAGAATAATGAAATTATAACCGGGAGCAATCAAGAAAACGCATCGTATCCGTCAGGCCTTTGTGCCGAAAGAACCGCCATTTTCTACGCAGGTGCACAATTTCCTGATGTTAAAATTAAAAGAATGGCCATTATTGCTGGGTCAAAATTAAAAATAACCGATTCCCCAATTCCGCCTTGTGGAGCATGCCGACAATCTATTGCAGAGTATGAAATAAAGCAGGATGCGTCAATTGAAATTTATTACATGGGTGAAAAAGGAAAAGTGGTCCGGTCCCATTCCTTGGCAAATCTTCTCCCGTTGGTGTTTGATAAGAACGTTCTATAACGATTTCGTAGAAGTTTTACGATTTTCAGTTTTTTCATTAATGGTTAATGTGTTACTTTTGTTATCCGTTTAGTGAAGTTCAACTTTTCGTGAGTTTAAAAACAACGAACAGAAAATTGAAAGTTGAATTGTTCTTGACATGATTGGGAGCTTCAGCGCACTAAACTCGAACTATTTATGTATTTAATTTTTTAGAAATTATTTCGGATGCAAAAGATAACAAAGGAGGTTTACCTCAAATGGTATGAAGACATGTTGTTCTGGAGAAAGTTTGAAGACAAGCTTGCTGCAGTTTATATTCAACAGAAAGTAAGAGGTTTTCTTCATTTATATAACGGGCAGGAAGCTATTTTAGCTGGAGCACTGCACGCTATGGATTTGACGAAGGATAAAATGATTACTGCTTATCGCAATCACGTGCAGCCTATTGGCATGGGTGAAGATCCAAAACGCGTGATGGCGGAATTATATGGTAAGGCCACAGGAACTTCTCAAGGTCTTGGAGGATCCATGCATATTTTCTCAAAGGAACATCGCTTCTATGGTGGACACGGTATTGTTGGGGGTCAAATTCCTTTAGGTGCCGGTATCGCTTTTGGTGATAAGTATCATGGTAGTGACGCAGTGACTTTATGTTGTTTTGGTGATGGTGCAGCGCGTCAAGGTTCTTTGCATGAATCTTTCAACCTCGCGATGTTATGGAAATTGCCTGTGGTATTTGTTTGTGAAAATAACGGCTATGCCATGGGAACATCAGTAGCTCGAACTGCTAACCACACTGATATTTGGAAACTGGGCTTAGGCTATGAAATGCCTTGCGGACCTGTGGACGGAATGAACCCGGTAAAAGTAGCAGAAGCTTTTGATGAAGCTATCAAACGGGCACGACGAGGTGATGGACCGACATTTTTGGAATTAAAAACGTACCGATACAGAGGACACTCAATGAGTGACGCTCAGCATTATAGAACAAAGGATGAGGTGAAGGAATATCAAAAAATCGATCCAATCACCCAAGTGAAAGATATTATTCTTGAGAAGAAATACGCCACTGAGGAAGACCTTAAGAAAATTGATAAGAGAGTTAAGAAGCGAGTAGAAGAATGTGAAAAATTTGCTGACGAATCTCCATATCCAGATACAAGCGTCATGTATGATGCCGTGTATGAGCAAGAAGATTATCCATTTATACAACACAAAATATAAGTTATGGCAGAAGTAATAAATATGCCGCGTCTGAGTGACACCATGGAAGAAGGAACTGTGGCAACGTGGTTAAAAAAAGTAGGCGATAAGATTGAAGAAGGTGATATTTTGGCTGAAATTGAAACAGATAAGGCTACAATGGAGTTTGAATCTTTTCATGAAGGCACATTACTTTATATTGGTATTCAAGAAGGAGAGACTACTAAAGTTGACGAACTGTTGGCCATTATTGGAGAAGAAGGTGAAGATATTTCAGATTTAATTGACGGTGGTGCTTCCGATAAGAAAAAAGAGACTCCAGAGGATACATCTTCTGACGATGATAAAAAAGAAGAAGCTTCTGACGAAAAAAGTACTTCTGATGAGCTTCCAGACGGCGTGACCGTTGTTACAATGCCACGACTGAGCGATACTATGGAGGAAGGTACAGTGGCAACATGGCTTAAAAAAATAGGAGACAAGGTTGAAGAAGGAGATATACTTGCGGAAATCGAGACCGACAAGGCGACAATGGAGTTTGAATCTTTCCAATCGGGGACCTTGCTCTATATTGGTTTGGAAGAAGGCGATACTGCAAAAGTCGATTCTTTATTGGCCATTATTGGCCCTGAAGGGACGGATGCTGCTGCCATAGCCAAAAACTTTCAATCTGGCTCAGAGAAAAAAGAGGCTGCACCTAAAAAGAAAAGCGCTGACTCCGATAAAAAAGAAAGCTCTAAACCAGCTGTAAAGGAAGAAAAAAAAGAAGTTTCAAGTTCTTCAAGTTCTGCAACTTCAGATGGTAGTCGTGTATTCGTATCGCCTTTGGCCAGAAAAATGGCTGAAGAAAAAGGCATCAACTTGTCTCAAGTAAAAGGCTCTGGAGAAAACGGACGTATTATCAAACGCGATATAGAAAACTATACACCTGAGGTAAGTGCTGCGCCAGCGACAGTTGGACAAGTCGCGGCATCAGGAGTGGAAGATTTTGACGAAAAACCAAACTCGCAAATGCGTAAAGTGATTGCGAAACGTTTGGCAGAATCTAAGTTTACAGCGCCTCATTATTATCTTAACGTGGAGTTTGACATGGAAAAAGCCATTGCGTTTAGAGAGCAGGTCAATGCCATTCCAGATACAAGAATTTCATTCAATGATATGATCGTTAAGGCCTGTGCTTTGGCATTAAAAGAATTCCCACAAGTCAATTCACAATGGTTTGACGATAAGATCCGATTAAATAATCACGTGCATATTGGCGTAGCAGTGGCCGTTGAAGATGGATTGGTCGTGCCTGTAGTCCGATTTGCTGATGGGCTAAGTTTGTCAGAAATTGGTGCGAAGGTCAAAGACTATGCAGGACGTTCCAGAACCAAAAAATTGACTCCCCAAGAAATGGAAGGTAGTACCTTTACCATTTCCAATTTAGGGATGTTTGGTATTGAAAGTTTTACTTCAATCATCAATCAACCTAATTCAGCGATCTTATCGGTGGGCGCCATTGTTGAAAAACCAGTGGTTAAAGATGGAAAGATTGTTGTAGGCCATACCATGAAACTTTCTTTGGCATGTGATCATAGAACGGTTGATGGGGCTACCGGAGCCGAATTTCTTCAAACACTAAAAGGATTTGTTGAAAATCCAATTTCGATGTTGGTTTAATTGTGAATTAAATGGACATGTTGAGTTGAGCATTTTATTAAGCTAAAGACAAGTTCAGTTGATAAGCATATCCAAGAATCATTACATATATAAAAAACCTGCTTCCGTTAAAAGAAGCAGTTTTTTTTAGTGAAACCCATATTTCAATAGCCGAAGGCGCATTGGAATATGTTGGTTGAACTCATCCCGCTTTCGTGCGGGATCTAAACCCATATTTCAATAGCCGAAGGCGCATTGGAATATGTTGATTGAACTCATCCCGCTTTCGTGCGGGATCTAAACCCATATTTCAAAACCCGAAGGCACATTGGAATAAATTGGTTGTCTCGATAGCCATTGGGATAATCCTTCCCGATATTTATCGGAATAATCACATTTTTATACAAAATTAAAATCCACCAATTTGACTGGCGTCACATGAGGTGATATGAAAGTATTGAATTATCTTGCTATTTTAGTAGAATATTTAAAATCAATCAGCATTAGGCATGAAAAACATTTTTTTAATTGGTATCCTCTTAGTTATCGTTTCCTGTAAGAATCAATCGCAGGAATCTGCCCAAAATAGTAACAAAGACCTTGCAGCAGCCGAAATAAAGTCGGTAGAGGAAACGTTAAATTTCGTAACAAGTGCTGAGCTTAAAGAAACGGTATTTTATTTGGCTTCAGATGAGCTTAAAGGTCGTGCTACAGGTTCAGAGGGTATTGAAAAAGCTGCGGTTTATATTGAAGAAAAATTCAAATCTTATAATGTACCGCCGTATTTTGAAACTTATCGGGATCATTATAAGGCAAAGGGCGTAGATGCCTCCAATGTTGTAGGTTATTTAGAGGGCCATGATCCGGAATTGAAGCAGGAGTTTATCATTTTGGGGGCCCACTATGATCATATTGGTGTGATAAAAGCCGTAGACGGCGATTCTATTGCGAATGGGGCCAATGATGACGCCTCAGGAGTCGCCGCTGTTTTGGCCATGGCACGTTATTTTGCTGCTAAGAAGAATAATAAGCGCAGTATTTTATTCACCCTTTACTCTGGTGAGGAAATGGGCTTGTTGGGGTCAAAACATTTAGCAGAACGTTTAAAGGAGCAGAACATGAATCTCTACACCATGACCAATTTTGAAATGATGGGCGTACCCATGGTCGATAAAGATTATAAGGCCTATTTTACGGGATTTGATCTGTCTAATATGGCAACTAAAATGAACGACTATGTGGACTTCAAGCTTTTGGATCAATTGCCTAAGGCTAAAGAATTTCAACTATTCTACCGATCGGATAATTATCCATTTTTTAAAGTTTTCAACAGGCCTAGCCATGCCATTTCCACATTTGATTTTACTAATTTTGACCATTATCATAAAGTTGGGGATGAAGCCGAATTAATGGATTATGAATTTATGGCTGATTTGGTGAATAAATTAATTCCCGCCTATGAAACCATGAGCAATACAACAACACAAGAAATAAAAATGAATGAGTAAGAATATCGTTATAACAGGTACCAGTAGAGGAATTGGCTATGAGTTGGTGAAATTGTTCGCCAAGCAAGGACATCAGGTTTTGGCATTGTCCAGAAACGATGGTCCCATAAAAGCCCTGAAATTGAAAAATGTAAAAGCATTTTGTTTTGATTTGGGCGACCCTGAAGCCTATAAAAAAGTGCAAGATTTTATTTCAGAAAATTGGGGACATGTGGATGTATTGATCAACAACGCAGGACAAGTGCTTAACAAGCCTTTTGCAAAAACCACGGTGAGCGATTTTGAAGAAGTCTATCGGACCAATGTTTTTGGAATGGCAGAATTGACGAGAACCTTAATTCCGTTTATGGCCAAAAACAGCCATGTGATTACCATGAGCTCCATGGGGGGCGTTCAAGGAAGTATGAAATTTCCAGGACTGGCAGCATATAGTTCTAGTAAAGCTGCGGTAATTACCTTAACAGAATTGCTTGCAGAAGAGTATAAGGACTCAGGTATTTCATTTAACGTATTGGCATTGGGAGCTGTCCAAACTGAAATGTTGGAGGAAGCTTTCCCTGGTTATAAAGCACCCGTTACACCAGAAGAAATAGCCGACTATATTGTTGATTTTTCGTTAAAAGGACAAAAGTTTTATAACGGGAAATTGCTTCAAGTTTCAAATTCAACACCTTGATTATGTCTAAGTATAAGTGCATTATTTTTGATTGTGATGGGGTTCTTGTTGATAGTGAACCTATCGCTGGCCAAGTTTTAGTGGATATGGCCAATGAATATGGCGCCAATATCGATTTGGAATATGCTTTAAAAAATTTTAAAGGTACATCCATGCAGGAGTGCTATGCGCAGGTTGCTGAGTTGGCAACTCAAAGATTGCCCGATGACTTCATGCCGAATTTCAGGGAACGAAGTTTTGCATCATTCAAAAAAAACATTCAGCCTGTAGAAGGTGTTACTGAGGTTGTAAAGAGCCTGGAAATTCCATTTTGCGTGGCGTCCAGTGGTCCTGAAAATAAGATCCGGCTCAATTTGGAACTGACAGGGCTTTTGCCCCATTTTGAAGAAAATATTTTCAGTTGTTTTACAATTAGAAAATGGAAGCCAGATCCGGCCGTTTTTCTTTGGGCAGCCGATACTATGGGATTCGATCCAAAAGAATGTTTGGTCATTGAAGATAGCATGAGTGGTGTAAATGCTGCTTTAAACGGCGGTTTTGACGTCTATGGGTATACCGCTCATGATTACCATAACGAACTTGAAGGAAATGCCACATTAACCTTTAATGACATGTCGCAACTCTTGAAGTTGATAGGCTAGGGATTCCTTATGAAGGAAACAAATTATGTGTTCGTCTGTATTTTTGCGCAACAGAAGAACTCCTTAATGCTCATTTGATTTTTGTCAGTGCAGAACCTTTGTGTGCGGCAATATGATCGGTTTTGTCACTTTTGATTTCGTATTGCGGCTCATCTTTGTTCGCATGATGTGTGTAGCCCTTATAATCAAAATCGGCATGGTGGATTTTTATGATTTTTCCAGAAACATGTCCTGCTTCCGAATTCCATTGGACATGGTCTCCAACTTTAAATTTTGTCATAATCGTTGCTCATAAATGATTCTTGTAATTGTTTTGGGTACGTACGATGGGATTGATAGTCAACATTTCAGTAAACTCGGTCTTTCAAAGACTTTATTTTCTATATATTTTCCATGACCCGTTCCGTAATCCTATCACATCTGCTAAAACCAAATTCAAAAATATGAGTATCGTGTGAGATTTCAAAAAGGCTGTCTTTGAGCATTTCCTTTGAACGGTGCAGGCGCACTTTTACATTGGACAGTGTCAGATCTAATGCCAAGGCCGTTTCTTTTAGACTCATCCCTTCAATTTCCTTCATCATATAAACTATTTTATACTTTGGTTCCAATTGATCAATGGCCTTTTCTAATAATTGTTTTGCTTCGTGATGTATCATTTTATCTTGAGGATTGAGTTGCTTCTTATCTGGTATTTCTAAAATGGTGTTTTTGTTCAGTTCTTCTGCACGCTCACTAATATGATATAGCTTTCCTTTCTCCTTTAATCTCGCCAGGGCTTCATTAATAGCTATCCGAATGAGCCAGGTAGAGAATGACGCTTCCAATTTAAATTGATAAAGCTTGGTGAACCCCTTGATATAACTGTTCTGCATGATGTCCTCAATTTCAGCTTCATCATTGAGATAGCTTCTAATAACGCGATAGAGTTTCTGGTTGTTCCGTCTTACTAAAATCTCATATAGCTCTTTTTCACCTGAAAGGATACGTCTTATAATATCCGCTTCAGTTATTTTATGGCGATTAAAATGGTTAATGTTTATTGCTTCCATCGTTCTATGATTTTTGTTTTAGATAGAGAAAACGATAATAAGTTACAAAATTTTGTATCCTTTTTCATGATTCCCTATCAAAATAGTATAACAAATTAAAAAGACATTAAATCATGGAATCAAATGTACAGTTAGTAAAAAACATTTTAAAATACACTTTTGGCTTGGTGCCAATCGTGGCAGGACTGGATAAGTTTACAAATATTTTGACCGATTGGACACAGTACCTTTCAGATGGTCTTGCAGATATGCTTCCTTTTGAACCTTCAGTTTTTATGATGATTGTTGGTGTTATTGAAATCGTAGCGGGGATCTTGGTATTTACAAAGACTAAATTTGGAGCTTATCTTGTTTCAGTTTGGTTGGTACTTATTGCCTTGACATTACTATTTAGCGGTACCTATTTGGATGTTGCCGTAAGAGATATTGTCATGGCCATTGCTGCGTTTTCATTGGCGAAATTGTCTGATATTGAGCCTAAGGCTTAATATCAAAGCTTAATAGTTCTCTTAGAAGGACTCCAATCTGGTTTTTACGGATTGGAGTTTTTAATATGTAAATGTAGATTGGGAAGAAATGGTTTGATAACCCAGATATCTACGTCCACATCACAGCTATTATAAATTAAAAGAGAATTTAACACTCCTCAATTTCCAATTTGAAATTTATTTCAATGTTATCTGAAACGACGACGAGCCCAAACATTTTTTTTGGCGCTTCAAGGTCAAAATCCTTAATGTTCAGTTTGAGTTTTCCCGAAATCGACCAACCTTGATTGTAATAGAATTCTGTTCTCATATGGTAAGCATTGGCTAAACCAGCTATTTCAATATCAATTAAGGCATCGACTATGTTTTTTTTATGTGGATTTAATTTGATTTCTTTTAATTTCAGAGTAATATTTGGGTATAGGTTTGATTGTAGCAAACTGTGAAAATCATTGTTGATTCCTTTACCTCCACAATCAAATCCTTTGTTTTTTAAAATGATTTCTGACTTTTCGAATCTGATAATATCATTTGCTTTCTCATAATGAATTCGAAAAGGCTCGTTTAGGTTTTGTATTTCATATTGGCAGGTAAAATCCTTAACATTACTAGTACCATTGATCTGCAATTCACTTTTTGGGGTAATGCGTACAGTTTTACTGCTAATTGCACTATCTAATTGGGAAAAGGAAATAAAAACTAAACATGGTAAAATAAAAAGTAATCTTTTCATTGTTCTGTTGATTAAACGGCTACAATATATTTAAAAAAAACTAACCTCATTCATTTAGCGGACTACTAAATGAGTGAGGTTAGTTACTATTATCAAGAATCAGTTTGTTAGAAACTAATTACAGCCTCAGCCATTAGTCCATTGAATTTTCCATCATTAAAGATGCTTCCTGTATCGAAGCCATCATATTTTTGATTGACATACTCAGCTTTAAGTAGAATGTTTCTGGTCATAAACCAACCTGCGGCCAATTGGAATCTTGAAATATCTACATCGCTTCCACTAATGTCCTCAGAATCAACTTTGTTATATCGGCCGCCTATGTAAAAGTTTTCGGTGTTTCCAAATCGGTAGATCAATTCACCAGCATACTGATTGGCAACTCTTTTTTCTGGTTCTGACGCACCTTTACCTTTTGATGATTCAAACGTTCCGAAAAACTCCAAACCTTTATACTTTACAAAAGGGTTGAACATGATTGCAGTAATCTGATTTCTTAATCTTGGGTCATAGCGACCAGATCTAAAAGCACCTGCAGTTGTAGCGGTTGTAGGTTCGAGCACTAAATAATATCTTGAACCTGCTCTATCTGCACTGTAGAGGTACGAATTGGCAACTCTACCAGTGTTGTAAATAGATCCAGTTAATCTGAAACGGAAATCATCATTAAATTGCTTGTCATAACCAAATTTTCCTAAGAATGAAGCACCGCCGGTATCAGGCTTGTCAACTGATTGATTCAATTTTCCATTTGTAAAACCTACCATTCCAATAAATCCATCTCTTTGATAGTACAGTTCAGCTCCCACTTCTGTTGTAAATGCATCCATGATCAAGTTGCCCACAAAAGGGTTATAGATTGCCTGAGCGTTATCGGTTCTTCTAAAATGCGCATCTCCATAGTTGTTTTCCATATGTCCAACTTTAATGGTGGTGTACTTCATAATGTCTTCCATAAAACCTGGCTTTATAAATTCAAGCTTATCTATTTGGAAGTAGCCTCCTTTTACATAAGGCTCTGGATGGTGACGAGAAGATAAATAGGTGCGTAAGTGCATTCTAATACCGTCATATAATACGACATCCAAATCGAGATTAGCGGTTGCAAGATTAAAGTTTGAACCTATTTCAATCAAATCTACCGCTCCGGAATTCTCATGATCAATGGCTTGGAATTGTAAGGTGGATGACCCCCCGATTCTTACTTTAACATTTTCAAAAGTAGAAATAGTGTCTTTAGGGGCCTCGAAAACATTTATGCCTCCTTTATCAGGCTCTCTATAATTATCAATACTTCTGTTGTTTTTTTGCGCATTCATATTGACCCCTACTAGGAGTAATAATGCGATTACTGAATTTCTAATTAATTTTTTCATTATTATAAGTTTAAGCTTGTTTATTTATTAAGAACAGTGTTGAAGGTGATTGTAACTTCGTCTCCTGTGGTAATTGTACCCAAAAGAGCTTTAGGAGGATCTATACCAAAATCGGTCATTTTAAATGATTTTTTACCATTTAAGGTCACCTTGCTCGACGTCACAGACATATCCAAATTGATATTGAGCTTTTTGGTGACTCCAGCTATAGTTAAATTTCCTACGATTTCAGTTTTATAGTTGTCATTTCCTACAGATTTTATTTCTTTGACCTCAGTAAGCTGAAAGTTGATGGTTTTATGTTTTCCCGTATTTAATGCTTTATAGGTGTTTTTGTCCATTCCTCCTTTGCCACTTTTAAGGCTTTCTGCAGTAACCTCAAGAGTCAGTTTTTCTATCTTCAAGTCATTTGCCGTATTTAGGATAATTTGACCCTTTTGCTGCTCGGCATCAATATCCCAATCATGTAAGCTAGAGGTGCCGGAAACAGTGAGTTTTGAGGCTTGATTACTCAGATTATAAGTTTGTGAGTAAACTTGTGGTGTTGATAAGAAGAGCATAAATAGTAAACTCAACACGGATTTGCTAATGTTTTTAAAAGTAACCATAATAGTATGTTTTAATATTATGGTGCAAAGTTCAGTAATAAATTAACTTTAAATTATGATAAATATCATGATGGAAATTTGTGAAGAGTGTTGTTTTCGATTTTGAAATTCGGATTCCTAAATAGAATTAAATAAAAAAAACCAGAGCAACCTGGTTTACTTGACTTTATGGGAATAGATTGTTTTTTGTTTCAAATAGAAAGAAAGATATCCACCAGGGATTTTGGCGAAATATTTGATAAAAAAACTTCAAAAAAATACTAATCCTCAAAAATTCGCAATCTGTTTTTGGTTGCGGCCAATTCATTTTGCAGATCGTGAATTTTATCCAAAAGATTTAATATCGTGTCAATGCCTTCAAAATTTATATGTAAGTCCTGATGCAATCGTACTATGGATTCCAGATTTTTGATCTGTTTTTGATGGATGCATGGCGATGTTTCAATAGTTGTTATTTCGATCAATCCATAATCGTTCAAGCCATGAAAAAACGAAGTCTCCACTTTATAAAAGGTGCATAGGGTTTCTATTGGAATATAGGTTTCAGTACTCATGATTTTAAATTATTAAGTTCATTGAACAGTGCTTTCTCTTTAGCAGAAAGTTTGGTTGGCATCTCAATGTTGTAGGTAATATACAGGTCACCAAAATGCCCTTCCTTCTTATAAACAGGGAAGCCTTTTCCTTTTAGCTTGACTTTAGTACCATTTTGGGTTTCTGGTTTTATTTTCAACTTGACTTTACCGTCAAACGTATCTACGGTAATTTCACCTCCTAAAATTGCAGTATAAAGATCAATGGTTTCAGTGGAATATAAGTCAGATCCATCGCGTTTAAATTTTGTGTTGTTGCCAATATTGAATTGGATCAACAAATCGCCGTTTGGACCGCCATTGACGCCTGGGCCCCCTTTGCCTGCAATCTTGATGACTTGACCATTTTCTACCCCTGCAGGAATGGTTAAACGTATGTTTTTTCCATTGACATTGAGAATTCTTTTGTGGGTTTCATAAACATCTCTCAGATCCAATTGCAATTCTGCATTAAAATCCTGACCTCTGAAGCCAGCCGACCTGCCACGACCTCGTGTAGCGCCTCCTCCTCCAAACATGGATTCAAAAAAATCGGAAAAGTCTCCTTCGGAAAAACTGGCACCTTCAAAGCCACCTGATGCATGGTGTTGATACTGGCGCTGCGATTGTTGCTGGCGTTGTGCTTGTTCGTAAGCTTCGCCGTGCTGCCAATCCTTGCCGTACTTGTCGTATTTTTTTCGCTTTTCAGGATCGCCCAATACTTCATTGGCTTCATTGATTTCTTTGAATTTTTGTTCCGCAGTCTTATCATTTGGATTGACATCGGGATGGTATTTTCTTGCCAGTTTACGGTACGCTTTCTTGATTTCTGCAGTGGTGGCAGATTTACTTACGCCCAATACTTTGTAATAATCGATAAATGCCATGTGTTATACCTTCTTTTTAAAAGATTTGAGTTTTGCAATGTTTGATATGGACAATTATTTTCTGTGTTAAATTTCTGTTTAGCTCATGGATGGTAATCAAAAACCCGGCTCTTGTAGCCTCGGCTAATTCCTAAGCTTTGTTTCCGAAATTTACAAAAATCTTTATACAATCTCACCAAATCTCTTATTTTTGCGTCTATGCACAACACGCTTCAAGAATACATTCCCTATCAGGCAATTCCCGATGTGATCGAACTTTTAGATCATGATAATTTGGTTGTCAAAATCAAGAATGAGCGCAAAACCCGACATGGTGATTATCGGAAATTACCAAATAACAGGCACCAAATCACCATAAATTCAAATTTGAACCATTATCGGTTTTTGATGACCTTAATTCATGAGATCGCTCATTTTGAGGCCTATAAAAATTATGGAAGATTTATTAAGCCACACGGCAAAGAATGGAAGTATACCTTTCAGCAATTGATGCTGCCTTTTCTCAATCCTACAATATTTCCTAATGAATTATTGCCACTTTTGGCGAAACACTTTAGAAACCCGAAGGCTAGCAGCGACACCGATGTTAAATTGGCCTTGGCCCTAAAACAATTTGATCCACCAAACGATAAAACCTATATTTTTGAAGTGCCAATGGGAAGTGAGTTTAGACTTTATAACGGACGCATATTTAGAAGGGGAGTGAAAAGACGAACGCGTTATGAGGGTGTAGAAGTTACATCGGGAAAGTTGTATCTTTTCAACCCGAATGCCGAGGTGGAATTAGTCAACAGTTTACAGTCGCAGTAAGCAGTTGTTGTTGACAATGATGTTATAAGCCATGGTATCGTTCGTAACAAAAAGAAAGACAAGATTCATTTTCACATAGAATAAAAATACAACTAATGAACAATAATTATTACGCCATATTAATGGCAGGAGGAGTAGGATCACGATTTTGGCCAGTGAGCACGCAGGATTTTCCGAAGCAATTCCACGATATGTTGGGAACAGGGGAGACGCTCATCCAAAAAACCTTTCAGAGGCTTTCCAAATTGATTCCACAAGAAAATATTTTTATTCTCACTAATGCCGTTTATAAAGATTTGGTGTTCCGTCAATTGCCAGGTTTAACGGATCGGCAAGTGTTGTTGGAGCCTGCCATGCGGAATACCGCACCTTGTATTTTATATGCAGCATTAAAAATCCAAAAAGAAAATCCGGATGCAGTGATGATTGTCGCGCCCAGTGACCATTGGATTGAAGACGAAGCCAAATTCACCCAAAACGTTCAACAGGCATTTGATTTTTGCGAAACCAATGACGCCCTGATGACCCTTGGTATCCAGCCCACCTTTCCGAACACAGGCTTTGGATATATAGAATATGAGCAATCGTCAAATAAAGCCATAAAGCCTGTACATCAATTTAGGGAAAAACCAGATTACGAAACTGCGAAATCCTTTATCGCCCAGGGAAATTTTTTATGGAATGCTGGCATTTTTATGTGGAGTGCCAAAAGTGTAGTCAAGGCCTTTCAGTTTCATCAGCCACAATTATTTGAACTGTTTATAAAGGGAATCAATCTTTATAATACCGATAGTGAAGATCTCTTTATAGCGGAAAACTACGGAAAATCAGAAAACATTTCGGTGGATTATGCAATCATGGAGGTTTCAGAAAATGTTTATGTCCTGCCGGCCGAATTTGATTGGAACGATTTGGGAACCTGGGGTAGCTTATATGATAAGCTCGAAAAAGACCAGCACCAAAATGCGGTAGTCAATGCACGAACCTTAACCGAAGACGCTACGGGAAACATGATTAGAACCAAAGCCGATAAAATTGTGGTGATTGATGGATTGAAAGATTATATTATTGTTGACAAAGACGAAGTTTTGCTTATATTTCCTAAATCAAAAGAACAAGATATTAAGCAAACTTTACAGAGAGTAAAAGATAAGTTCGGAAAAAACTATGGATAACAATCAAGAAAACAAGTTCAATTTTTCTGAGGAAGAAGACAAAACCACGAGCCGGCAAGATAAGGCTGTAGAAGCCTCAAAAGAAGCCGTAAAGAAAGAGGCAAAAGGACTCTGGGAAAGCATCAAGACATTCTTTAGTGATTTGTTGGATTTCCGGGAAGATACGGATAGAGATGCCACCGTGGCGGCCATTAAAGGCGATATTCCATTTAAGGGCGCAACGGCATGGATTCTTATCTGTTCTATTTTTGTGGCATCTGTTGGGTTAAATGCCAATTCTGCGGCTGTAGTTATTGGTGCCATGTTGATTTCCCCCCTCATGGGACCTATTTTGGGGGTTGGACTTTCTATTGCCATTAATGATATCGATACCTTGAGGCGCTCCTTGATCAATTTGGTCATTATGATTGTTTTGAGTTTGGCAACGGCTTTTCTGTTCTTTAAGTTTTTTCCGCTGAGTGAGGATACATCCGAGTTGTTAGGACGTGTAAAACCTGATATTCGCGACGTATTGATTGCTTTTTTTGGTGGTTTGGCATTAATTATTGCCAGAACTAAAAAAGGAACTATTGCCTCGGTCATCTTTGGCGTAGCTATTGCCACCGCATTGATGCCGCCTTTATGTACAGCCGGGTATGGATTGGCAAAGGGTAATCTGGAGTATTTTACTGGAGCCATGTACTTGTTCACTATCAATACTATTTTCATCGCCTTGGCAACATTTATCGTGGTGAAGATATTAGGTTTTCCTATGCTTAAATATGCCAATTCGGCAAAGAGAAAACGCATTTCAAGGATAGCAACAGCTGTTGCAGTGATTGTTATGATTCCGGCAATAATTACTTTTATTGATGTATGGGGCCAAAGCAAATTTGAAAATGAAGCTCGGGCATTTATAAACAAGGAACTTGAAGAGTTGCCACACGCTGATTTTATCAAATCAAACGCAATCTCTTCATATTCAAATAGAAAAGGAGAGCCATCCACTATAGAGTTAAATAGTTTTGGCCTAGATCAAATTCCGGACAATACAATTTCAGTTATCAGAGCACGTATGAAGGACTATCCAGCTCTTGCAAATACGAAGTTGATATTCAATCAAAATCGTTCAAGAAATTTGGACAACATGCGATATATGTCGCAATTGCGTTTGCGTGACTCATTAGACTTACTTTCCCAAGCCGAGAGGATCGTCTTCCTTGAAGATATGGTCAGGAAGTTGGGAAAATATGAAGCACTGCAAATTCCTTTCGTAGAATTGACCAAAGAGGTTAAGATTAACTATGAGGATATTGAGAGATTGTCCTACTCGAGCGTAATTTCATCCAATTTTGAAAAGTTGGATACCATTGCAGAATTTACCGTGAAATGGAAGGATAAAATAAAAGAAGATGTCATTGCTAAAGAACAGGAAAAGTTGCAACGTTGGCTCAAACAGAAGTATAAGTTAGATACTTTGGTGGTGAGACGTCAATAGGAGTGTATGAAGATTGGTGATTGTTGATTGGTGATTGTTGATTGTTGATTGATGATTGTTGATTGATGATTTTTGATTGGTGATTTTTGATTGATGATTGAAGACTGTAAACATGAAGACCGCCTTGCCAACTGAATTCTGTCTACTGAAAACTACTGATCTTCTTCCAAGTACATCTTTTGTACCCGTTTAAACAGATCGGAAGAATACACAAAATCAGTGACTGCCTCATTATCTGTTTTGAAAATATTTTTGTTAGAGCCTTCCCATTCTTTAAATCCATCCTTTAAGAAAATGATTTTTTGGCCAATCTCCATGACGGAGTTCATGTCATGGGTATTGATAATAGTCGTGATATCGTACTCGTGTGTAATTTCTTGAATCAGATTGTCAATAACGGTTGCTGTCCTCGGATCCAATCCTGAGTTGGGTTCGTCACAAAATAAATATTTAGGTTGGTTGACGATAGCCCTTGCAATGGCAACACGTTTTTGCATCCCACCAGAGGCTTCACTCGGCAACTTATTGTGCGCATCCCCAAGATTGACTCTTTTTAGAACAAGGTCCACCCGATCATTCATTTCGCTTTTACTCTGTTTGGTAAACATCCGCAGCGGAAATTTTACGTTTTCGGCAATGGTCATAGAGTCAAAAAGTGCACTTCCTTGAAATACCATGCCCATCTTTGATCTTAGATTGCTTTTTTCATCAGTACTTAAATCCGAATAGTCTGTGCCATCATAAATAATGGAGCCTTGATCAGGAGTGTATAAGCCCAACAAAGTCTTCAAAAAAACAGTTTTTCCCGAGCCACTTTGTCCAATGACAAGATTGGTTTTTCCTTTTTCGAATGTTGTGCTAATGCCTTTTAGGATTTTGGCATCACCAAAAGATTTATGGATATCATTGACTTCAATCATTAGCTTAGCAACATTTGGGTTAATATATAGTTTAAAAGAATAATCGCCACACTGGTCCAGACGAACGAGGTGGTACTCGCTTTGCCTACTTCTAAGGCGCCACCTTTCATATAATATCCGTAGTAAGACGGGATGGTAGCCAGTAAGAAAGCAAAAACGAAGGTCTTGATAAAGGCATACACGATATGGAATGGGATGAAATCCATTTGTACTCCGGCTATATAATCATCCAAAGAAGCAAAGCCTCCAAAAACACAAGCCGCCATCCCGCCCAAGATTCCCAAAAACATAGCAATGGAAATCAAAAACGGATACAACATAAGGGCAATGAATTTAGGAAATACCAAGTAGTTTATGGCATTGATTCCCATGACCTCCAAAGCGTCAATCTGCTCAGTTACCCGCATGGTACCAATACTTGAGGTGATAAAGGATCCAACCTTTCCTGCCATAATAACGGAGATAAATGTTGGAGCAAATTCTAAAATGACCGATTGTCTTGTTGCAAAACCTACCAGTGATTTTGGAATGAGCGGATTGCTGATGTTCAGGGCAGTTTGGATGGTCACAACGCCTCCAACAAAAAAGGCGATAAAAGCTACAATTCCTATGGAATTAATGATTAAATCATCAATATCCTTAAAAATTAAATGCCGCATAACTGACCATTTGGTGGGTTTGCGGAACATTTCTTTTATCATTAAAAAATATTGACCAATATTATGTAGGTAGCTCATATGATATTTTGTTACTGCTAATGTAAAAAAAACCGTGACGTTTTTACCCTTTATTTGAATTTAGATATTTGAAAAAGCCGTATGTTTGAAATTGAATTCAATTTAATAACAATGAAAAAAATTATTTACGGCATTCTTATCTCGTTGTTTTTTGTCTCTTCATTTCAAGCACAACAACAGAATTCCAAAAACAGGACTAACAAAGATAATACTATTCAAGCGCCACCAAAATTAATTGTGGGCATTGTTGTAGACCAAATGCGCTATGATTATTTGACCCGCTTTTATGACAAATATGGGGATGGCGGTTTTAAGCGTATGATGAACGAAGGCTTTAATTGCAAAAACAACCATTTTAATTATGTGCCAACCTATACGGCACCTGGCCACACCTCGGTGTATACAGGAACAACACCAAAATACCATGGTATTATAGGGAATAATTGGTACGACAAAGAAATCAACTCATCGGTGTATTGTGCGGGTGATGATAGTGTGGAATCTGTTGGTACTGAACATAAGGCAGGAAAAATGTCGCCGCACCGGATGAAGACCACAACCTTTGCTGATGAAAACAGACTATTTACCCAAATGCGTGGAAAAACGATTGGAATTGCACTTAAGGATAGAGGTGCAATACTTCCTGCCGGCCATACCGCAAATGCGGCGTATTGGTTCCATGGCGCAGATGAAGGCCGATGGATTTCAAGTACATTTTATATGGCTGAATTGCCGAAATGGGTTCAAAACTTCAATAACTCCAATCAAGTAGAATCCTATTTTAAAGAATGGAATACCTTATACGATATTTCAACCTATACCGAAAGTGCTCCTGATGAAAACACATTTGAAGGAGGCTTTAAAGGCAAGGAGACCGCAACTTTTCCCTATGATTTACTCGCTTTAAAAGACCAGAATGGTGGATTTGAAATTCTAAAAGCAACACCTTATGGCAATAGTTTAACAACCGACTTCGCTCTTGCTGCCCTTGATGGTGAAGCCTTGGGACAAGATGAATTTACAGATGTTTTGGCAATCAGCTATTCGAGCCCAGATTATGTAGGCCACAATTTCGGAGTAAGTTCAAAAGAAGTCCAGGATACTTATTTGCGTCTTGATAAAGACTTAGAGCGCTTATTTAAAGGTTTGGATGCTAAGGTTGGAAAAGGAAATTACACGGTTTTTTTAACGGCAGATCATGCCGCGGTTGAAGTACCTTCATATTTGAAAAGCTTAAAAATTCCGGCTGGTTATTTTGATAATAAAGCATTCAGGGAAAAAGTTTACGCCTTTATGAAAACAACTTTTAAAGCTGATGAACTTATAGAAAACATTAGCAACAACCAGATCTTCTTAAATAGATCGAAATTATATGAGATGGGCTTAAAGCTTGAAGATGTTCAACAAACCATCATCAATGAAATTATAACCTATGAGCATATTGATAAGGCCTATTCAGGAATGTCAATGACTCAAACGTCGTTTACTACAGGTATTGAAGAATTGATCCAAAATGGGTTCAACCAAAAGCGATCAGGGGATGTGATTTATGTTTATGATCCTGCCGTTCTTTCCTATAGTTTGACAGGGTCCTCCCATGGGTCTTCTTTTAACTACGACACACATGTGCCACTTTTGCTTTTCGGAAATGGGATAAAACACGGACAGAGTTTGAAAAAAACACATATTACGGATATCGCTCCTACCATATCTGCAATATTGGGTATTAGTTTCCCGAATGCCGCAACCGGTCAACCATTAGAATTTGTTTTAGAGTAATTGTGTGAGTAAAAGAAATCTTTACAGTCTTCTTGCCATCCTCCTTGTTTTGGGAGTATATGGCTATGAACATTTCTTAAAGGAAGAAGAATCTTCAGGGTATATAAAAGAAGGCGAACGTATCAAATCTGATGCGACCGCCTTTTTTTTACCTACGAGTACGACCGGTCAGGTGGTACATCATGAGGGCTATTCGCTTTCTTATAGCGAACCGCATGAGCAGGCAGAATGGGTGGCCTATGAACTGAAAAGCTCACAGCTTTCAAGATCCAACTTTGAACGTCCTTACTTTGAAATCGATAAGGCGGTTAAAACCGGTGCCGCAAGTTGGCGAAATTATAAAAATTCCGGATATGATCGTGGCCATTTGGTTCCGGCAGCGGATAGAGCCTACAATAAACGAGCCTATGATGAAACTTTTTTGACCAGTAACATCAGTCCGCAAGATCGTGAATTTAATGCGGGTATTTGGAACACATTGGAGCAAAAGGTGCGGTATTGGGCGAGGAAATACGACGGCGTTTTTGTGGTGACCGGTGGTGTGTTGAAAGACGATCTAAAAACCATAGGCAACGAAAAGGTGGCCGTTCCTGAACTGTTTTATAAAATCATCTATGATCCTGACCACCAAAAGATGATTGCTTTTTTGATGCCGAATAAAAATTCAAATGAACCCTTATATAATTTTGTGGTATCCGTGGATTCAGTGGAGGTACTCACTGGAATTGATTTTTTCCCTGCGTTGGACGATCATATAGAAGATCGATTGGAGGCCCAATCTGATTTTAAAGAATGGAGTTTCAACTAAATTTTTGAAGCATGCCCTTCCAGCGGGTTGCACGGATAAATTGACCTTGTTCCTTGGTCACTAGATAATCCTGTCCCTCTTTTTTAGCCTTATAGAAGCCAGACATATAATCTCTGAACAAATTAAGACTTTTCTTTTTAAACGCTAATTTTGAAGCGGATATCAGGGTGATTAGAAAACCATATCGCATTTTATACATGGCTTCACCTTGTAAATATTTTGAAGCTGTGTTATAGCTGGTTCCAGTTGGTTTTAAATGTTTGACCTGGAGATTTGAATCAGTTAAAATCTCCCATCCATAAAATTTTGCCAGGAGTTCATCAACGGTGTCCCAACCCATGGAAGGTTTCAGTTTTCCAATTTCAATGAAGCAATTTTTTCGATACGCTTTTAGGGCACCTCGAATATGATCTTTTCTCGTCAGGTTTTCTAAAACCCATTGTCCGTTCTGTTCGATATAGCAAAACCCTGAGGCCATGCCTAGCTTGGGATTGGTTTTGAAATGATGCGCTAAACCTTCTAAATAATCCGGAGGAAAAATTAAATCAGCATCATACTTGCAAATCACATCGTAGTTGTCATCTAAGTGTTCATAGCCTTTGTAAAAAGCATTTATAATTTTTGAACCGGGCAAATGTTGGTCTGATGACTCATTGCTTATTAAGGAAATCCAGGAATGTTTACTGACAAATCGCTTTACAATCGCTGAGGTTTCGTCAGACGAATGATCATCAACGACCACTATTTTTTTGGGTGTCAAGGTTTGATTGACCAACGACTCCAATGTTAATCCTATGGAATCCTCTTCGTTGTGGGCGGGTATAATGATGTAGAAATTCAAAAGCTGATGATTTGAAGACTAAAGTTAAACTCTTTCAGCGTATACGATATAATATCTTGGAGTGAACCACCGAAATAAAGGTCTTATACCAATTTTTGTTGTGGGATTGGTCCATTTTTGTCGGGATTTAATGGTCCAGCCTGCTTTTTCGAGCAGCCAATCGAACTGCCAATCTTCAAATTCATGGTAATGCCTGTCGCGCATATCTGTCTTGCTTCGGTAAGCAGATGCAAACCATAATCTTAAAGGGACGCTGGCAACTAATTTATTTGAATTGATTTTTTGTAAAACCGTAAAAGGGGATAGTAAATGTTCAAATATCTCAAAAGCGGTCACTACATCAACCTCTGCATTTTCGAGCGTTGAAGTGTCGATATCTAAATCTTCGCCACCTGTATTTTTAATAGTATACCCATGATCTCTCATGATTTTTGAAAAAGGATTTTCAATACCTAAATCTAAAATTTTTTCGGTTGGATCAATATGATGTTTTAAAAATTCCAATGTCAATCGATATCTTTTAAATGGGAATTTTCCTTCGTACATTTTAGATGTATTTACTTGGGATTTTTTCTGTATAAATCAAATTTCTTATTAAAAAGATGACTGTTTAATATTGATAAACTATCGCATTGATGTGCATACCGCTACCTACACTGGCAAACATGATGAGGTCGCCTTTTGTGAGGGAATGGTTTTCTAATTTGTTGTTTCTGACCAAATCAAATAAGGTGGGAATGGTGGCAACTGAGCTATTTCCTAATTCTTGAATGCTCATTGGCATAATGCCTTCAGGAATTTCAGTATTATATAGTTTGTAAAAGCGTTTTAAGATAGCTTCATCCATTTTTTCGTTGGCCTGATGGATAAAGATTTTTTTCAGATCCTTAATGTCCCTGCCGCTTTTATCCAAACAGGTTTTCATTGCCAATGGCACATTGTTAAGTGCAAATTCATAGATTTTTCTGCCATCCATTTTGATATAACGCGTATCGGCACACAGATCTTTGTTATTGGAATTTCCAAAGAATAAGTAATACGCTTCATCATAGGTGAAGCTTCCAGTTTCATGAGCTATAATTCCGCCTTCCTCATCTGTAGCTTCAACCACCGTTGCCCCAGCGCCATCACTATAAATCATAGAGTCACGATCGTGTTTATCAACCACTCTGGAAAGTGTTTCCGAACCAATAACCAAACACTTCTTAGCGATGCCTGCCTTTATAAAGGCATAGGCCTGAATGACCCCTTCAATCCAGCCAGGACAGCCAAAAAGGATGTCATAGGCTACACATTTTGAACTTTTAATGCGTAAACTATGTTTGACACGTGCAGCCAAACAAGGTAATACATCGGTCTGGATGGTATTGTGCTTGACGTCACCAAAGTTGTGGGCCATAATGATATAATCCAGTTCTTCTGCGTCAATGTTGGCATCAGCGATAGCTTTTTCAGCTGCAAAAAAACCAAGATCTGAAGAGGTTAAATGATCAAAAGCATAACGGCGCTCGTCAATACCAGTAATCGCTTTGAATTTTTCAATGATTACCGAATTGGGTTGGGCCAAACGAGTACCATCGGTATTTAGAAAACGATGTTGTCCGAAGTTTTCATTTTTTTCGATGCTGCTTGGTATATAGCTGCCAGTACCTGTAATCTTTATCGCCATTTGATTTGAAGTTTTATTCAATTTACTAATGTACTTAATATTCGTTTTGTTTGTCGCCAATTATGGCCTTTATTGGTAATTTTTGCCAAATTATCAAAAATATGGCGTCTACAAATAAAAATAACTAAAAAAGCGCTCATTTAATAATTAAAGGAGCGCTTTTGGTCACTT
>Ga0208015_1000280_pt1 | contig 32057 bp, 24 predicted proteins | sample 26BtaG_FD_184101 | JGI IMG/M metagenome (GOLD analysis project Ga0208015, IMG submission 184101) | Marine viral communities from Cariaco Basin, Caribbean Sea - 26B_WHOI_OMZ_CsCl (SPAdes) (version 2) | ecosystem: Environmental > Aquatic > Marine > Oceanic | place: Caribbean Sea: Cariaco Basin... | reverse complement strand
GCAATGACATTGTCTGAAATCGCAGGCATACCAATACCCATGGCTGGCGGCCAATAGGCAATCGCGACAAATAGCGGAATCATCAAGATACGCGCAATCGTAAGGTTGTTAGGCAAGTTAAAAATACTCTTGGTATTTTGCGAACTTGGCGGTTCTTCCTGCGTATGCAAATGCGTGCTGTCAGTCATGGCAAACCCAGTTTAATATGAACATAATAATGGCAGATAGCTTAGCATTTTTCGGACAAGGCGTCATGCCATCTCTGCAGCGATTGAGTTATCAAAGGTATCAAGAGTGACTAAATGACCTGTTATCGACATAAGCTATTGAAATTATTGGCAGCCTTTATTAATGATTTCATCATAAAGCTGCTCTACTTACTCTAAATATCAGTGCTTCATACCAGTCTTGGCGTCTTTTGGAATTTTACAACGTAATATACTGTAACCAAAACCGCCAGACAGCACTCAATTGCGCTATCATAGCGACTGCACCAGAACACTTGTACACTTAAATCAGTAAATATAAATAGCTAAGTAAATATCTCTACCTATTGTATTGATAATTATTACCCTTATAGATAACAGTAGAGAGCACCAATAATTACAACAACTCTTGACCACGGCCTGTGTAGCTAATACATGACCCGTTTTCCTCAGCCCACAGTACCCCCTCTGTGGGCCTTTTTTTTGCTTACGTTTTGCTAAATCCAGATATCGTTAAACGATGCAAAATAATGAGCATGGATATTACCCTTACTGTGTTTGCATGATTGCCTTAACGGTTTGCTGCGCCACCCGATAGCAGCTTTCTATATTACCTTTTGCACACCAGTCTCCACTGACGATCCACTGCTTAGTTACATCGATTAAGATGCCGAGCTCTTCAGTATCTTTATTTACGATAGTAGCTGCATAGCGCCAACGATGACAGTCTGTTTGGCTAGGTGCACTACCTTCATTCCAGTTTAATGCTTGTTTTGCCGCTTGTAATAACTGTTCTTTTACTAACTCAATATCGTCATCGACGTGGGCTTCTGACCAGTCATTACGTGCATGAATGGTGACACTTGGTAGTAGCTCATCACGAGCAGGTTTTTGATGCTCAATAAATATCCTATCGAGAACAGCGCTATTTAAATAAGCGACATCCCATTGCGGTACTAGTTGGCCATTTAATGTTTCAGGTAACTTTTGTACATCATCCCAACCAAGCATCAGCGTATAGCAGGCTTGCATTTGCGGTTTAGTAATTTTGTCTTGCTGAGCAAAGCCGCTATCCGCCATCAGCTCTATCGCCTGACCATTTGGCGCTGTGCAAATAACCCAATCAAACCAACCAAGACTGGCTCCAGTTTCGTCAAATAGCTCAGTTTGCTTGCTATTTTGATTATGAGCTTGGGTCTGGTTCTGAGACCGCTGCTGATTTTGAGACTGCAAATACTGAGCAAGCGGTGCGACACGAGTCTTAAATACTATGGTCGTGTGATTAAGCGCAGCGGCCAATTCACGGCCCCAACTGGTCATTTTCGGTGTGCTGATATAGCGTGCATGCACCGCGTCCCATTGTTCTTTGCTTTGGATATTAGGCGGTTGCCCATTTTCACTTGATGGCGTTAACTCAACCACTTCGGCACACCACGGCTGTAGCAACCCTGTATCTAACCAAGGCGCGATAAACTGTTGAAAGTCAGCAGTTTTCGCAGTAAAAAACTGTGCACCGAACGACCATTGCCAGTTTTTATCAGTTTTACTATCGCTGCGATAACGGGTCGCTAAACGGCCTACACTACGTGATTTTTCGAAGATAGTGATTTGCGGGATATTGGGTAACGAGCTTGATTGGTTTGACGCACGCTCTAATAGTGTCGCGGTAAGCAATCCAGTTAGGCCACCACCGATGATGGCGATTTTTGGGGCAGATAGAACAGTTGAGCACGAAGCATGATCAGTCATGATGACAGTAGACCTTGTAAAGTATTTATGAGTCGCTACTATATTAATTATCTAGCCTAGTAAGTACCGAGTGATTCGTCAATTAATCCTCAATTAAAATGGTAGCGATGTTGTCTTGTTAGTATTATTGAACCTTCAAAGTGGCTCAATATCAATATCGTCTACGTAAAAAAGCCATGCTATTCTCGATAACATGGCTTTTATTTAACTTCGATATATGAATATTAATGGCTAGTACTGAATAACTATCCTTAACAATACAGGGTCGTTAGCAGACTGACTTACTCTCCACGACCCGCTTTTACTTCTTCAACCAAGTCATTAATTACCGAGCTATCGGCAAGCGTAGATAGATCGCCCAGTCCCACATATTGCCCTGCTGCAAGGTTACGCAAGATACGGCGCATGATTTTTCCTGAGCGCGTTTTTGGTAGTGCATCAACCATATAGATGGCATCTAACGTCGCAATTGGTCCAATCTCGGCACGCACATGGCGTTTTAATTCTGCTTTTAGATCGTCGGTCTTTTCTTCACCTGACTTTAGAATGATAAATGCACAGATACCTGTACCGCGTATCTCATGCGGCATACCGACAATCGCAGCTTCAGCAGTTGCAGGGTGCGCAACCACGGCGCTCTCGATCTCTGCTGTGCCCAAGCGATGCCCTGCCACGTTGAGTACATCGTCGACACGACCAGTAATCCAGTAATGCCCATCTTCATCACGTTGAGCGCCATCACCCGTGAAATAATGACCCGGATAATCGCTAAAGTAGGTCTTTAAGAAACGTGGATGGTCATTGTAGATAGTACGCATCTGCCCTGGCCAGCCGCTACTGATCACCAAATTGCCTTCTGCAGGGCCTTCTAAAATCGCACCATCACTATCGACGACTTCTGGTTTGACGCCATATAGTGGTGTCATTGCCGCGCCTGGTTTGAGATCGACCGTACCTGGTATTGGTGCCATCAAGATACCGCCTGTCTCAGTCTGCCACCATGTATCGACGATAGGACATTTACCATCACCGACGACATTGTAGTACCAGTCCCACGCTTCTGGGTTGATCGGCTCACCGACCGAACCTAGCAGACGCAAACTAGAACGATCCGACTCTCGAACGAAAGCGTCGCCCTCTTTCATCATCGCGCGAATGGCTGTCGGTGCAGTGTATAAAATAGTCACGTCATGCTTATCGATAATATGACCGATACGTGCCCATGTTGGATGCTCTGGCACACCTTCGAACATTACCGTTGTCGTACCATTGGCCAGTGGTGCATAGGTCGAGTACGTGTGGCCAGTAATCCAGCCCACATCTGCCGTACACCAGTAGACGTCATCTTCTTTGATATCAAACACATCACGGAACGTTGAGATAGCATAGGTAATATAGCCGCCTGTAGTATGCACTACACCTTTTGGCTTACCAGTAGAGCCAGACGTATATAATAAAAATAGCGGGTCTTCGGCGTTCATGACTTCAGGCTCACAGATCTCTGATTGACCATCGACCAGATTGTGATACCACACATCACGGCGGCCACTCATCGGTATAGAGTTACCCGTACGATGAACGACGATGACTTTTTCGACACTCTCAGTACCATCCATGTCGAGTGCGTGATCGACATTAGCTTTAAGCGGCGTGTGCTTACCGCCGCGTAAACCTTCGTCAGCGGTAATAACAACTTTTGAGCGGCTGTCTATCAAGCGATTGCCCAAACTCTCGGCAGAAAAACCACCAAACACCACTGAATGCACCGCACCGATACGCGCACATGCCAGCATCGCTACCATGGCTTCCGGTATCATTGGCATATACAAAGTTACGCGATCACCTTTTACAACGCCAAGCTTGCGCAATGAATTACCTAAGCGGCAGACAGCTTCATGCAATTCTTTAAAAGAAATGATTTTGTGTAGTGAAGGGTGATCACCCTCCCAGATGATAGCAGGCTTGTATGGGTTTTCTTCGAGGTGACGGTCAAGACAGTTGACTGAAATATTCAGCTCACCATCTTCAAACCATTTGATGCGAAAATCATCTAAATCATAATTGACGTTACTGACTTTGGTCGGCTTTTTTATCCAGTCGATTAGCTCAGCACGCTTCGCCCAAAAAGCATCAATTGCTTCGGCTGATTCGATAGATTGCTGGTAGTCTGTAAGGTACTTATCAGGTGTGGTATTAGCAGCAGCCATAAACTCGGCTGAGATAGGAAATGATTTCTGAGTCATAGTGTTGGGTCCCTTTTAATTATTATGACCTACACGGATAAACGTCTATGACGCGCCCCATGTAAGCGATAAGAGTCATCTTCCATAATGTGTGACACTCATCGTTAGTTTGACAAATAAGCGTGACGGTTGCAAGACATCAAAAGCCAAACATAACAATTTCACTGTACATCTGTATGTTTAGATAATTATATTAGTACTTATACTGGTACGTATAATGCTATTTATAGGGGCAGCTATCATAACGATAGTACTAAAATGACAGCTGGTTGTGATCACACGGTAACAGCGTATGGCTTAGGGCATTTAATCCTTGTAACCTTTAGTGAAATATGGACAATAGCTACACTAAACATACTGCTTCATTTAACAAAATGTCAGCCGCGTTTTTAATAAAAACAATGCTTGGCCTGGTTATACTTTTTTCACCCCATCGTTTTACGAGACCGCAATGACTAATCAACGCAATGCACAAAACCATACTCACTATGATGTCGTTATTATTGGTGCTGGCGCTTCAGGGTTGTACTGTGCACTGACTGCCGGACGGCGCGGTCGCCGCGTATTGGTTTTGGATCATGCCAATAAAGCTGGTAAAAAGATTTTGATGTCAGGTGGTGGTCGCTGCAACTTCACCAATTACTTTGTAGAGCCTGAGCACTTTATTGGTGCCAATCCCCACTTCTGCAAATCAGCGCTAAGTCGTTACCCAAGTTGGGAGTTTATCGGCATGGTAGAGTCGCATAAGATTGCCTACCATGAACGCGAACACGGTCAGCTGTTCTGTGATGACTCAGCACAAGACATCTTGTCTATGCTCCTAGATGAATGCACGGCTGTAGGCGTACAAGTAAAGCTTAATGCTCAGATTGATCACGTTAAAACTGCTGCTCATGATAACGGTGAGCGCTTTTATCTAACGACGAGTAAAAAGCTTGGTAAAAAAGACATTGCGAACGGCGCTCAATCCACGCAGACAGGCTATAGCTGCGAGTCTTTAGTCATCGCCACTGGTGGACTATCTATCCCGACCATGGGAGCAAGTGGTATCGGCTATGAGTTGGCGCAGCAGTTCGGGCATACTCTTGTGCCTACTGACGCCAGTCTTGTGCCGTTTACCTTCACTGACAAAACAGGCGAGCTTATCCGTGCTTTGGCTGGTATCAGTTTGCCAGTTATTGCCAGTAATGAGCGTATCTCTTTTAAATTGCCCGTCCTATTTACCCATCGTGGTCTCTCTGGCCCTGCCATGCTACAGCTATCCAACTATTGGCAGACTGGGGAAACCATCATTATCAATCTGTTGCCTGAAATAGACGTCACTGAGCTTTTACTTGCTCGCAAAAAGTCACATCCACGCCAGCTTATTCGTACCGTATTGGCAGAAAACACAGATAATGCATTACCCAAGAAGCTATTAGCAGCACTACAGACGCATCTGTGGGAAGACATCAAAGATACGGAGCTTGCTAATATTAAAGACGAACGTCTCACAGAGCTTGGTATTACCCTTAATGGCTGGAAGCTCAAACCTTCTGGCACGGAAGGCTACCGTACCGCTGAGGTCACACGCGGCGGCGTCAAAACTGATGAGGTTTCTTCAAAAACGATGCAAAGCAATTTACAAGACGGCTTATACTTTATCGGTGAAGTGCTTGATGTGACCGGCTGGCTTGGTGGTTATAATTTTCAGTGGGCATGGGCAAGTGGTTTTGTGAGTGGTGAGATCGTCTAATCATGGACACTTATAAGTTTTTAACGTTTGCTTAATCGCTGCCGACAGCACTAGGAATGAAATAGTAATAAAAACTCATACAATCTACTCTTATATTCATAGTAGTATTACTTAATAATAGCTTTTCTATTGATAGTAATTCTAATTAGACTAATGAGGTGACCCATGCGTTCAATTAAACACATTCACGGTGAAAAAGAGTCGCACTGGGTAGGTGACGGCTTTTTTGTAAAAACTCTGATCAGTCATCTAGATGACAATCCAGACCTTGATTATAGCCATACTGATCCCTTTTTATTATTAGACTATGCCAAGCCAACAACGTTTTCACCCAACCCCGCTTATAAAATGCAGCCACATGGCGTTGGTCAACACCCACATAAAGGTTTTGAAACTGTCACCATTGCTTATGCAGGTGAGATTAGTCATGTAGATTCGACAGGTGGGCGCGGTGATATTTTAGAAGGTGATGTACAGTGGATGACTGCTGGACGCGGCATTCTGCACGAAGAGTTCCACTCTGAAGCATTCGGTCAGCGTGGTGGCATATTTAGTATGGTACAGTTATGGGTCAACCTGCCAAGTACCCACAAGTTGACCCAACCCAAATATCAATCTATCAAACGTGCTGATATGCCTATCGTTGATCTGATAGACAATGGCGACGAGCAAACTGTCATCGGTCAAGCTGCCATCATTGCAGGTAACTGGCACGGAATAACGGGCGCAGCAACGACATTTACCCCGATCAATCTCTGGGATATTGAGCTACATACAGCAGGTACAACCTCGCTACAAGTACCGAAAACGCATAACACCCTACTGCTGATACAAGAAGGTCAGATATTGATCAATGGTACGTTAGTCAATGCAGGTAATTTAATTCAGTTTTCAGCCCCTATCCAAGCTCATGTAGATACTCAGACTGCACATCCATCCTTACCTGCTACCGATACTATTGAATTAACCTGCCCTGCAACTACCACTGAGGCTACTCCTATCAAACTGCTACTGCTAAGCGGTGAGCCAATCGGAGAACCAGTCGCAGGTCATGGTCCTTTTGTCATGAACACCCAAGAAGAACTGCGTCAAACCTTCCGTGATTATCAAACAGGCAATTTTGGATATTAATCAAAATAAATGCGTAAAAAAAAGCCCTCTAACTATCGATAGTCAAAGGGCTTTTTTATAACGCGTTTGTCTGCCTATTCAGTGATACTGACGGATGGATAATTGCTTACACTTCATTCATAAACGGATAATCAGTGTAGCCAACCGTGCTGCCACCATAGAAGCTCTCTGGATGCTGCTCGTTGAGCGGTGCGCCCTCTTGAATACGTTCAGCGAGATCAGGGTTGGCAATATAATCACGACCGAATGCTACCGCATCGATATAGCCTGCTTTGATGTTCTTCTCAGCTTTGTCCGCATCATAGCCACCCGCCGCGATGATGGTCTGATCGAACGCATCACGGACACGCTGACGGAACTCATCGCTATACGGCGTACCACCTGCCCAATCTGGCTCTGACAGATGCAAATACATTAGACCACGCTTATTGATTTGTTCAATCAGCCAAATGTTATCGTCTTCTTCGTAGCCTCCCTCAACATTGTTGAATGTGCCCAGTGGCGAGATACGAATACCAATATGATCTGCATCCCATGCCTCTACGCAAGCATCGATAACATCTAAGGTCAGACGCGCGCGGTTTTCGCGGCTGCCACCGTATTCATCGTCACGCTGATTGGTATGCTCGGCCCAAAACTGATGCAGCAAATAACCATGCGCGCCATGAATCTCAATACCATCAAACCCCGCTTCCTGCGCGCACTTGGTTGCATGCGCAAAGTCAGTAACCACTTGCTGAATCTCATCAAGACTGGCTGGGCGCGGCGGCGTGGCATCCGCGCGAATGGCTTGGTTGTCACTATCACGCAATGAGGTACGGATACCTACATCGACATCTGAGGCTGAAATTGGCGCACGGCGTTCAGGTTGTACGCTTTCATGTGAGACAAGTCCTGTGTGCCATAGCTGGACGACGATCTTGCCACCTTTGGCATGGACATTGTCAACGATGGCTTTCCATGCAGTGACTTGATCTTGAGTATGTAGCCCTGGTGCGCCTGCATAGCCTTTTGCTTGAAACGATACTTGCGTTGCCTCAGTGATGACAAGGCCCGCCCCTGCACGCTGCGAGTAGTACTCTGCTGCCCATGTGATAGGGACATCGCCTGGCTCAACGGCACGCAGACGTGTCAGTGGGGCCATCATAATGCGGTTTTTTAGCGTTTGTGTGCCCATTTTTACAGGCTCAAATAAAATATCGTGTGCCATAATCTGTCCTATTGGTTATTGTCGCTATTTATGATCTTTAGTTATAGCAACCATCATTCATACTGATTATTATCGAATGCTGTTTAGAAAAACTTATAATATCATTAGTAAATCTACGTTTAGCGCCTACATTTATAGGGGATAGATTTCATTATTCCAAGCAATATTTACAAACAGATACAACAATATTCACCTATACAAATATTCGTATCTGTTTACTACGAAGACTGTTTACTAAGCCTTAAATACTGTTCATCTGAGTCTTGTCTTTTGGCTTTAGCATTTTCTTAATTGACAGCTCTAATGACAAATACGTGCCGATCAATATCACAATCGAACCAATGATGGCTTGTATATTTAGCGCCTCGCCAAGCAATAGATAGCCCAAAATAATCGCAAAAATTGGAATGACTAACGTGATACTCGTGGCACGCGTTGGCCCAATATTTTTGATCAACTGATTCATAAAAATAAGGGCAATGGCGGTTGAAAATACCCCGATACAGATCACCGATACCCACGCCTTTATGCTGATATCTTTGCCATAAGGGAACTCATTAAAAGCCACAGGCAGCATAATGATACTACCGATAATGAGCGATCCTGCGGTGATAGCGACTGGCGATACTTCGTACAGATAGTTCTTGGTAATGTTGGCCCCAAGCGCATAACCCACACAGGCTAGTAGCGCGTAACCCATTGGTAGTAGCCCTTCGATCAATCCTTTGCCTGGCTCGCCGCCACCAAACAAGCTTTCGCTCATCAGTATGATTACCCCAATCACTCCGATGACCAAACCGAGTGCTTGTTTTTTCGATAGCCTATCCTTAAAGAAGACTCTAGCGATAAAACCACTCATCATCGGTACAGAAGCATTTAGCACGGCTAGCACGCCTGCGTTCACTGACTGCGCGGAAAATGAGAACAACACAAAAGGTAGCGCTGCCGAAAACAAGCCAACGAGCGCCAGCATTTTCCAATGCTCCTTGATGCCTACTCTGTTTTTCTTGTTGAGCAATACAAAGACCAACATGACCAATCCGGCGAATATCACACGCAAACTGGCGAATGCCAATGAGCCAAACTCAGGGACACCAATACGATAAAAGACGAAAGATAGTGACCACATAAAAGAGAGCGTCACAAAGATGATGAGGTCACGGTTGGTCATTGGGTAATCCTATTAAGCGCTTAGACTGCGTTTGCCAACTCGTGTCGGTCATAAGCATCTGATGCGTTGTAAAAATTATCATGTGATTAAAAACTCATGATGATAACTTTTTAATTGTTTGATGGGTAATTTTTTATAAAATTTATAGTGAGTTTTTATCCACTTATTAATTTTCCTAGCACAGTTTTAAGGTTTTCACCTTTTGATAATTTATAAATCTGGACAAATCCTTTTCATTAAGCAGCATATAGCAAGCAGCGCTGATCCTATATTTTTTATACTTTAGCCTATCCCAGCGCCTTTCTATTCATATACTAAAGAACTCCAAAGTCATCCTTAAATAAACGATCAGTTCAATATCTATAAAAACAGATTCTCGGTCATAGTAAACCCTTCTTATAGCACTACCCTATAACAGCTACTCTTAATAATACTAATGATAAAAGTAGCTCTGATAAATCAATTCAAGTTTTACTTAAAATATTTTAGTTGATATTTGTTTACTAATTTCCTACTATCTACAAGGTATTGGTTAGTATTTGGCAATACAAAAAATAGAGGACAAACGTCATTAGTAGGACTTATAAGTTATTGAGGAATGATTATGAAAAGGATAGCGTTATTTATCGGTATGATGTCAGTTGCAACGGCAGGTTTTTGCGGGGTTGGTCAGTTCTCAGATGAGACCACTTGCTATATTTATAAACAAGATAAACTGCAAAAGAAGTTAAACTGTCAGTATGAGGGCGCTGAGGGTGCAGCGATGAGTTATAGTTTTAGACAGGTCTCCTACAACCTGCCAGGATTTGGCAAAATGGCAACCTCTACCAGTGCAAACTATAATGACCGTAATGAAGTGACTGGATGGACGACGACCGTCAATGACGAGCCCGCGATCATCAGATATCGTCTGCCAACCAATCAGCGTATCGTCAGTGATGCCTATGCGCAGTCTGGTAAAGCAGTTATGCAATGTTATCTTAGTACAAAATCGCAGTGGGAGATTTGTGCTAAATAGAACAAAGTATTCTCAAAATTTATTGTTTTAAACTGTAATAAAGCTGAGCGTTTTGCTTGGCTTTTATTACCGCCCGCTAAAACTGAAGCATCAACCTTAGCACTCTCTTCTATGAAATTTTTTCACCGTTTTTCTATATACTCAACGTCTTCACCACTGTCAAAGCCACTGATAAAATCAACCTCCCTGTTAGACAGCCATTGAATTACAACCCTGCATCGGTAAGAATGATGCTACCTATTTATAAAACCTGCTCAATAACCCCGTTTATTAAAGAGTCAAATAAATGAAACTGCGCATCCTAAAGTCTGCTGTGACCAATCCTTGGTTTAATCTTGCTACCGAGGATTGGATATTTAATACGCTCAATCCCGACTCTCATACCCTATTTTTATGGCGTAACTCTGAGACCGTGGTTATTGGACGCTCACAAAATCCATGGGTAGAGTGCAAAAACGATAAGATGGAAGCAGACGATGTCTTTTTAGCGCGGCGTCAGAGCGGCGGCGGCGCTGTGTTCCATGACTTGGGCAATACCAATTTTACTTTTTTATCACCCAGTGATGCTTACGACCAAGAAGCAAACTTCACCGTCATCATTAATGCGCTTAAGAAACTCGGCATAGACGCCACTCTGTCTGGTCGTAACGATATGCAGGTCGGTGACCGCAAAATATCGGGCAGCGCATTTAGACATGCCGCCGATCGCAGCTTTCATCATGGCACATTGCTGGTCAATGCCAACATGCAAAAGCTTGGCGATTATCTGAATCCGCATCCACTAAAGCTCAAAGCAAAAGGCATCAAATCTGTGCGCGCTCGCGTAGCAAACTTGGTAGATTTTAATGAGGCTATCAATCACGAAACCTTGTCTGATGCGATTATCGAAGCGTTCTGTGAATATCATGGAGAGACTGCACAGGTTGAGCAATTAGATGAGGCCAGCCTTGCTAAGCAGCCCACGCTAAACGCTTACTATCAGCAGATGGCAGACTGGGATTGGCGCTTTGGTAAAACGCCTGAGTTCACCCATCATATCGAGACACGCTTTGATTGGGGCATGATGGATGTGCATATGGATGTGAAGCAGGCAATGATTACAGAGGTTGTCATTTTCTCTGACGCGCTAAATGTTGAACTTATTGATCTGCTTAAAAAGACATTGACTGGCGTTAAATATAATAAGAAAGAGATTCAAGATGCGCTTGCCGAGCTAGCAAAAGCGCAACCTGAACTAGCGACGCAGGTTAATGATTTTGAAGGGTGGTTGGTTGCGGAGATGGAAGGCTAAGATTGAAGTTTCTGTGTAATCCAAAATATTACTATTACCAATATCTCGTCAAAATGTAAAAAGGAAGGAATACTATGAGTGCGTCTAAAGAGGATATAGTCAGTTCAAAATAAAATTGTTATGATTAGAACAAACATCATAAAACAATTTGGATAAGTCATTTTCCATCCAGCCTTGGCGTAGAAACTTCACCTGAGCCCATTTCTTTTCGATAGGGTTTAGGTCTGGGCTGTACGGCGGCAACCAAAGAATACGATGCCCGTGCCTGTTTAGTAGCTTTTGAATGCGCTTCTTCTTATGAAATCTGGCATTATCCATCACAATCACGCATTTGGTTTTAAGACTTGGGATTAGGGTTTGTTTGCACCAGTTGTAGAATATGCTGCTGTTGATGTTTGTCTCAAAGTAATCAAGCGCAAACAGCATCTTTTCATACAGAGCACCAATAACGTTGGTTCGCTTTTTACCTTGCCAGTTGTAGCTATCGATACAAGGCTTACCAATCGGTGCATAACCATGAGAGCGAATGGTTTCAGACTCAAAGCCGCTTTCGTCCATATATACAATGGGGTAGCCTTGCTGCCTAAAGCTATCAAGCTTTCCCTGATACACCGCTCTTTTTATTGGGCAAGCTTTTGGATGCTCTAATGTCTTTTTTTTGACTGATGCCTAGGCGCTTTAGGGCATGATGAATGCCTGTTTTACTACAGTTTAAACGACGTGCTCGCTCATACTGATAATCATCAGGATGTTCTTTGACATCATTGAGTAGCACGTCATCTGGTATTTTATAGGGTTTGGTTTGCCTGGTTGTTTTACTATGAACACGTCTCTTCCAGTTTTGTATGGTGGTTGGACTGAGGTTATAGAATTTAGCTGCCTCGGCAAAGGTCATACCCTCGTCTAAGCTTTTTAGTACTTGTTTGCGGAAATCTAGCGAGTAAGTCATGGTCTTTATAATAACAATTGGGTTTGATAATTAATTTATAACATTTTTAGGTGGAATTGACTATATTAAAGACTTAAATATTATCTTCCATGAGATACAGTCCCTCAAAAATACTTTTAATCAGTCTCCTGAACTTTATAATAATAGTTTCGATAATGATATTGACTTCATGACGGCTATATTACAATCACCTCAAAATGCTGGAGAACCAATTCAAAATCAAGTTCAATTCTTTCTTTCCTCTAAAGCTCAAAGAATACTTCATGAAATTGCTAAACGACAGTGTCTATCGATAGACAGCATAACAGTGAATGAATACATCTATGAAATTAGAAGTGAGATGTATCTACATTTAAGAAATGAAGGAAGTTTTGATACGTCTGGCTGCATGAAGTTAATGTCAAGAGTACATAAAAATATAGATAAGAAAGCGCAAGACTTAACATATTTCTTTCCTTTTAATGCACCTAGCCTCAGTCCTGAGAAGGAGATACAGATAGGCAGGGCGAAAATAATTCACAAGAATAATATTTATGCGAAAGTTAAAGATGATCGCTACTATGATTTTTTTATAAAAAGCCACAGCCACACTAGTTTTAACTGTCTTCTTAGTATTACGATACCAAAATGCTCAAATAAAATGAGTGAAAGTAGAGCACAAAATGTCGCGAAATTTATCTATGGCGTTATTAAGGTTTTTACTACTTCTTACAGGCTTAAAGCTAATCAAATTAGTTTAATAAACAGTCCAACAAAAAGTGATATGTCTCATCATATTGTCAGTAATCGCGACAAATATCGAATTAGTGGCGCATATTCGTTTGGTGAAGATTTACAAGATTTTTGGAACTCTTTTGAAGAAGATTTAGAAACAGATTTAGGGCTCATTATTAAGAAACTTACATTACAGGCCGCATCTCCTAGTAACAAAGAATCTTTGGCAGACCGGCTAATTGATGCTTTTTATTGGTTCGGCGACGCGTCTCGAGATAGTAACAGTAGCGCTCAAGTTATTAAGCTAGTCACAGCATTGGAAAGACTAGTAACTGTGAAAAATAAAGAAAAAAATGAAGCTATAACGGAAAATTTCTCTCATAGAGTTTCCTGCTTGATTGCTACATACCACGGGGGAATTGACGAATGGTGTAGCAAGTCCAAACAAATATATAATTTAAGATCGGATCTTGTTCATGGCTCACAGAGCATCTACAAAACTTATGAAAAAAAATTAGGTTTTGATCCGTTTAAGCTTGCATGTCCAGCTATACTTTCTGCATGTATACTGTTCTACAAACTGGGTTTAGAACTTAATCCTTATGAAGAAACTTTACAAAAAGCATATTTTGAGTTATCTGAAATTTGTAAAGATGAGAGATATAAAACAAAAAATTTATGAGCTCATCATGATTAAATCCAAAAAAAACGGCAGGAAATAATATTCCTACCGCCTCATAATTACTTCTTATTTAACCATTAAATCCCTGCTGCAACCTCTGCCCCATCACGAATCGCACGTTTGGCATCTAGTTCAGCTGCTAGCTTAGCACCGCCAATTAGGTGATATTGCGCGTCTGGTGCATCACCAACGTTTGGCATTAGCTCAACGACTGACTCTTGACCCGCACAGACAACGACACTATCGACACGTAATAACTGGCTTTGACCTTGTGGGTTAGTCACCCAGATACCTTCGTTGGTGATTTTGTCATATTGCACACCAGCGACTTGGATCACGCCGTGAGATTTGATATGCGCACGATGTACCCAGCCTGAGGTTTTGTTCAGACCACTACCCAGACGGCCTTTGCTACGTTGCATCAAATATACTTGGCGAATTGGTTTAATCGCTGCTGGTCTGACCAGACCACCATCACTTTGATAGTCGGTATCGTTGGTCACGCCCCACTCTTCGCGCCACTCGCTGATTGACTGTGGCTCAGGGCGATAGCTTGGATCTTTTAGTCCCTCAGGGCCGATTTCATCCAGTGACTTACCGTGATTAGCCGTCAGATATTCACTTACATCAAAGCCAATACCACCAGCACCGATGACCGCGACTGTGTTACCCACTGCTTTTTCGCCAGACAGCAGCTCAGCATAGCTCATTACTTGTGGCAGCTCAGCCCCTTCGAGCTTACCTTCTAGACTTCTCGGTACGACACCCGTTGCCACGATGACATGATGGAACTTCGCTTTTTCAAGCATGTCCTTATCGACTTTGGTATTCAGTTTAATTTCAACACCTAAATGCTCAAGCTCATTGATATAGTAGCGAACGGTCTCAAAGAACTCTTCTTTACCAGGGATAACTTTGGCGTAGTTAAACTGTCCACCCAACACGTCTTTGGCTTCAAACAAAGTCACGTCATGACCACGTAAGGCGGCGACATGAGCGGCTGACATACCAGCGACCCCTCCACCGATGACGGCGACTTTTTTCGGCTTTTTGGTTTTCTTATAAACCAGTTCAGTCTCATAACAGGCTTGCGGATTGACGAGACAAGTCGAGCGTTTGTTTTCAAACGTATGGTCGAGGCAGGCTTGGTTACAAGCAATACAGGTGTTAATGCGATCTGTCTGTCCATTTTTGGCTTTATTGACCCAGTGCGCATCAGCCAAGAATGGACGCGCCATCTGAATCATATCAGCTTGACCAGTCGCAACGATTTCTTCTGCTGTTTCTGGCATATTGATACGGTTAGCCGCCATCATCGGGATACTAATGTGCTTTTTGATTTCAGCAGTGAAATCAACGAAAGCGGCTCGTGGTACGCTAGTGACGATAGTCGGGACACGCGCTTCATGCCAGCCGATACCCGTGTTCATGATGGTCACGCCCGCTTCTTCTAGCGCTTTGGCCACGGTAATGACTTCATCCATGACGTTACCGTCTTTGACCAAGTCAATCACCGATAAACGGAATAGAATAATAAAGTCTTCGCCAGTCGCCTCACGTACCGCTTTGACCACGTCGACAGCGAACTTCATACGACCATGAATATCACCACCATAAATGTCTTTACGCTTATTCACATGGCTTGATAAAAACTGGTTGAGCAGATAACCCTCAGAACCCATGATTTCGACACCATCATAGCCTGCTTGCTTGGCAAGTTTGGCTGAACGAGCATAGTCTTTTACCGTTTGCTCGATGTTTTTGATGCTCATCTTACGCGGTTTAAATGGTGAAATTGGTGACTTGATGGGGCTAGAGGATACGGCAAAAGGATGATAGCCATAGCGGCCACTGTGCAATATTTGCATGATGATTTTGCTGTCGTGCTTATGCACAGCACGGGTTACGCGCTGGTGATTGATAACGTCAGCTTTGGTATTCATCGTTCCGCCAGCAGGCAACAACCAGCCTTCGCGATTGGGCGAGATACCGCCAGTGATCATCATTGCCACGCCGCCCTTGGCACGTTCTGCAAAATACGCCGCCAGCTTGCCATAATTATAAAAACGGTCTTCAAGCCCAGTATGCATTGAGCCCATAACCATACGGTTTTTTAGCGTAGTAAAGCCCAAATCTAGCGGCTCAAATAAATGCGGATAGTGTTCATTGGTGCTAGCGGTTTGGATCGTATTGGCACTATGGCTGGCAGACATATCATTTTCCTTATGAATAGTTTATGAGGCTACTTTTTAAAAACGGCTTTTTAGAATTAGTGGAGCTAAGGGGTTTAGCATCATCGATATCGTAACACACCGCTATTATTGTCAGCTATGCAGACAAGCGACTGATGAGTGAGCACTATATTAATTGCTATAACGAGCGGGACGGTGTATCAGGCGGTACTGTGGCATATGGTTAAGCAAACACCACAAAACCCAGCCAACTTTTGAGGTAGATTATATACCGTTAGCTTAATATCATTGAGAGATTAGACTAAGATATAAATCGATAAATATCGACTTATACCTATAGTTTCTATGCTAGATTACTGTACTAAATAATATACTGACGTTAATGTACTGACGCATTATAGAAATACGATAAAGGACTATCATCATGACAGATTTCCATACAGGCCTTGGCAAAAATGCCGCCAACCATCAACCACTTACCCCTATTGATTTTATCATTCGCAGCGCTCAAGTTTATCCTAATAAGACTGCCATCATTTATGACGACCTAGAACACAACAACCTTACTCAGACGTGGCAACAGACCTATACTCGCTGTCGTCAACTGGCTGACGGCCTGCGCAAATTAGGTATCGATAAAAACGACACCGTAGCCGTAATGCTGCCGAACACGCCTGCGATGGTCGAATGCGCCTTTGGTGTCCCGATGTCAGGCGGTGTCCTCTGTACTTTGAACACCCGACTCGATATCAATGCGCTTACCTTTTGTTTGCAGCATTCCGAAGCAAAGGTTTTAATCTTAGACAGCGAATTTGCTGAGCATGCTGAGATTATCGATGAGACTTTTCCAGACTTAATCGTCATTCATTCAACGGACAAAGCTGTCGATGTTGAGCGCTTTGGGCACATGAGTTATGAAGCATTGATTACTAGTTCAGACAGCCTGAATAACTGGGAAATGCCGATAGATGAGTGGGACGCCATTGCGCTGAATTATACTTCTGGTACGACAGGCAAGCCCAAAGGTGTGGTCTATCACCATCGCGGTGCAACTCTCAATGCTGTCTCTAATATTTTAGATTGGGATATGCCCAAACACCCGATGTATTTATGGACGCTACCGCTATTTCACTGTAACGGCTGGTGCTTTCCGTGGACCATTGCCGAGCGTGCTGGGGTCAATGTGTGCTTGCGAAAAATCGATGCTGATTTGATATTGCAGCTGATTGCCAAGCATCAAGTTAGTCACTACTGCTCTGCGCCAGTCGTACATAATATGATTGCTGGCGGCAAACCAGAGTATAAAGAAGCGATCACCCATACGGTCAAAGGTTGGGTCGCGGGTGCACCGCCATCTGAAACCATGCTGGCTGCGATGGAAGCAATGGGTTTTCATATTTCGCATGTCTACGGTCTCACTGAAGTATATGGGCCAGTGACGGTCTGCGCTGAGCAGGAAGAATGGAATGAGCTTGATGTGGCCACACGCGCCCAGAAGAAATCACGTCAAGGCATGACTTCTCACTTGATGGCAGGGTTTGAGGTATTTAAACAAGGTACTACCGAGCCAGTCGCCGCTGACGGAGAAGAGATGGGTGAGCTGGCGTTACGTGGCAATATGGTGATGAAAGGCTATCTAAAAAGCCGCAAAGCTACCGAAGAGGCATTCGCTGATGGCTGGTTCCGCACGGGTGATCTGGGTGTTAAATACCCTGATGGCTATATCAAAATTATGGACAGACTAAAAGATATCATCATTTCAGGCGGTGAGAACATCTCTAGTATTGAGGTAGAAAACGTCTTGTATAAACTACCTGCGATTGAGAGCTGTGCCGTCGTCGCCGCACCAAATGATAAATGGGGCGAAGTGCCCGTCGCCTTTATCGAGATTCACGCCGGTAGCACGCTGCAACGTGATACGGTGATGGAGCATTGTAGTCAGCACCTAGCAGGTTTTAAAGTGCCGAAATATATTGTCTTTGCAGAAATACCTAAGACCAGTACCGGTAAAGTTCAAAAGTTTGAGCTACGCCAAGCGGCTAAATCATTGGCACACGAAACGCCAAAAGTAACCGCCAGTGCTAAATAAAACTGTTATTTATTAAATCATATCGTCAATTAACATTCATCAAAAAGGTCAGCTACATATAGCTGACCTTTTTTTGAGCGCTCGTCTATTTATAGAGAACTAGTTATGTTAGCCAAGCTTAGGCTCAAGCCACTGATAGATTAGCATTCCTATAATCATGGCAGGAATAAACACATAGGCTTGCCATTGACCAGTACCGAGCAATACAATTCCTGGTCCTGGACAGATACCAACCAGCCCCCAGCCGATACCGAACAACATCGCACCGATAAGCAATTTTTTATTAATGACAGTTTTGCTCGGCATATCAATTGGTGTGCCAATCCAACTGCTCTGTTGACGCTTTGCCAATCGTACACCGAACAACGCCACTATCAGGCCACCGCCCATCACAAGAGCAAGGGAGATATCCCATGCGCCAAATACGTCCAAAAACCCTTGTACTTTCACAGGATCGGTCATACCTGACACCAGTAGTCCAAGTCCAAACAGTAATCCTGCTAGCAATCCGATTATATTTTTTAGCATCGTCGTATCTCGCTATTATTATTTTTTATTAACCATCATATGTCGTTCGCGTATGAGTCCGACCATCAGTCTTCATCTGGCAATCTGCCATGAGTTCGCTATAGCAGGCCTAGTACGTGACGACCGATATAAACAGTCACAATCCCAAACAGCATAAAGGTGACGGTCGCTGCCAATGACCGTGGAGACAGACGCGCATTACCACAAATACCATGCCCACTTGTGCATCCTGAACCTAAACGCGTGCCAAAACCGACCAGTAACCCTGCACCAATCAATAATGGTAGAGAGCTACTGATAGCTACCTCAGGTAGTGGTCTTGCCAACTGATATAGCAGTGGTGAGATGACCAAACCCAGTATAAATAGCACCTGCCACATCTCTACACGTTTGGGTTTTAGTAGGCTTGAAAAAATGCCACTGATACCTGCTATACGGCCAATACCCAGCAGTAAGATAACCGTCGCTACGCCTAACATCAGCCCCCCAACTAAGGAGATCAGCGTAAATGCTTGCCAGTCTATTTGTATGCTCATAACGGACTACCTAATTAAATTTATTAAATACACGATCAAGTATTAATTTATAAAAATACATTATATTATAAAATATAATAAAAAGGTAAAAAAATACTGAACCTAGCATGACACTAATGGTTCAGTATTTTTTATAACTGTTAAGATAGTACTGCAAAGGCTTCAAAAAGGGCAGTGAAAAAACTTAATAAGCTATCACATTACTATCTTTATCAGCCCTCTTAATTAGTATCTTTACTGGCCTAACACTTTATCAAGTGCCGCTTCAAAACGCTCTACTGTGCCATCGATATCAGTCAATTTATCCAAGCCAAATAGACCCAAACGGAAAGTTTTGAAGTTATCAGGCTCGCCCACTTTTAATGGTACGCCAGCAGCGATTTGCACTCCGATTTCAGCGAACGCGCTACCCTTATGCATGTCATCACGATCGGTATAAGAGACGACCACACCAGGTGCTTTAAAACCTTCAGCAGCGACGCTCTCAACGCCTTTGGCTTCTAGTACTTCACGGATACGTTTGCCAAGTGTCCACTGCGCGTCACACAATTTATCAAAACCGATTGCTTTGGCTTCATTTACGGCATCACGGAACTGACGTAAGCTGTCTGTCGGCATAGTCGCATGGTATGCATGACCGCCATTTTCGTAAGCACGCACGATATTCAACCATTGCTTTAGGTCGATACTAAAGCTATCAGATTCAGTGCTGTCTACTTTTTTGACAGCAGCATCGCTTAACATGACCAAACCAGCGCCCGGCGTACTGCTCCAGCCTTTTTGCGGTGCGCTAATCAGCACATCGATGCCCAATGCTTTCATATCTAGCCATACACAGCCTGAAGCGATGCAATCAATGACTAATAATCCGCCGACGCTATGCACAGCCTCGCTCAACGCTTTGATATAGTCATCTGACAAGATGATACCCGATGAGGTTTCGACATGCGGCGCAAATACAACTGCTGGCTTTTCTTCTTTGATTTTGGCTACGGCAACGTCGATATCGACTGGAGCAAACGGCTTTGGCGACTCACTATCATCGGCACGATTGGCCGTGAGGACTGTAGATGATTTGGCGATTTTGCCTTTTTCTAAGATTTGCGTCCAACGATAGCTGAACCAACCATTACGAATGATTAGGCAATCTTCATCATTTGCCAACTGACGAGCGACGGCTTCCATACCATAAGTACCAGAACCAGGAACGATCACCATGGCGTCCGCGTTATACACAGATTTTAGGTCACTAGATAGGTCATTCATCACTTGCTGAAAGGCTTTTGACATATGATTCAGCGCACGATCGGTGTAAACCACTGAATACTCTAATAAGCCGTTTGGATCGATATCTTGACGTAATGCAGGCATTGAACACTCCTAGTGTATGGTTAGATAATATGCGACATGGATTAGATAGCACTATAATCAAGTACTATTATTTGATGGTGAGGTCTTGCGCTGTCTAGAGATGCATTGTCTTTAAACGAACAAAAAACAACGGACACTGATGAGGTCTACTAACATTAAGTTAATATATTTGTAGTCATATTACGAGCAAACACCAGCACATATCTTGACCTAAGCCATCCATGAGAGCTTGATATTAGCACTGATACTGAAGGTTGACAACGATACGCTCAGGCAACGATATGACTTGCGCTATCGAGCATTTGTTGGTATAGATTTACTGATATAGATTGGTTGATACGTTTTGATTTATAAAGCCACGATGAAAGCATCAATGCCCTCGATGAGCATCTTGTAGTCCTGACACCACGAAGTCTAGCAAATCACTATCGCCTTCGCGGGCGGCTTTGCGCATCAGTTTCGATGGTGCATGGGTCAATGTTTGAGTCAAACGTCGTGATAGCTCAGTGATGATGTCTTCTGGACTGACATCGTCTTGTTGCAGCTTAGCAATAGATTCATGCAGCAGCTTATCCACCTGACCTTGAGTACACGCGCGGTACTGCTGAATGTCTTTGCCGACTTGGCGAACTTGAAAGCGGCGATCTATTTCAACCACCAATTGACTCACTAACAGTTCAGCATCCACTGCCGCTTGGCGACGCTGCTCGATATTACCTGCAATCACATGCTGCAAATCATCGACAGAATACAAATAAACATCATCGATACGGCTAATGGTAGAATCGATATCGCGCGGTACGGCCAGATCTATCATAAGCATTGGCTGATAACGGCGACGCTTGAGCGCTTGTATGGTCATTGTCTTATCAATCAACAAATCCATACTGCCACTACAACTGCTAACGATATCGGCTTCTGCCAATACTTGCGGCAACTCCTGTAAAGGTCTAACGTCTACGCGGCGATTAGGGCCACGTAGTTCAGCCGCTAACGCTTCGGCACGTTCGGGATTACGGTTACAGATAATGACGCGCCCGACCCCTAACCCTGCGATATGGGTGGCAACCAAGCGATTCATCTCACCTGCTGCAACGACCAGTAGAGTACGACTGGGTAAATCATCAAATATTTGTGTGACCAATTTGGCTGCGGCAAAGCTAAGCGATACAGCCTGTGCGCCTACCTGCGTCTCGTTACGCACTCGTTTGGCGGCAGCGAATACTTGATCGATGATCCAGCCGAGCTGATTACTAAGTACTTTTTGGTCTTGAGCCAGATGCACAGAGTTTTTGATCTGCCCGAGAATCTGCGGCTCACCCAGTATCATAGAGTCCAGACCAGCCGCTACTCTTAACCAATGAGTCAGTGCATGAGTATCACGATGTACATAGAGATAAGGATCAATATCAACGAGTGATAGTTGCTTGAAGTCAGCCAGCCACGTTTTGATTTTGGTAATATGCGCACTAATCGCAGCAGATGAGATATTCATGCTACTACTAAAAGTATTATTGGATGACTGGCCAGCAGCTTTGACATCTTGCACATTGGGTAATTGTGAGTCAGATAGTTGGCCGTTAGCGTGGTGCGACGTTGACGTTTGCGGCACTAGCGCATAGATTTCAGTGCGGTTACAAGTAGAGACGATCACGCTACCATCAGTAAAGGCTTCTATTTGTTTGAGTGCGACATTTACATCGTCACCCACAAGCGCCAAGCGCTCTCGCAGAGCGACTGGTGCAGTTTTGTGATTGACCCCAATGACCACTAATCTCATTATCGATAGACCATAAACATGACGCTCAGTTGCCCCTTACGCTATCTTATTATTTTTAAAAGACAGTTTTTGACGACAGCGCTAAAAAGGAAGACCCTAAAAACCGCCTATTATATCATTATTGCGGGCTTTAATTAACACTCACCCATCTATGATAACCATATCTCTGTATCTGGTCGCAAATGTAACAAATCAACTACTTATACGATTTATAAAATCAATAGCTGGGTTTTGACTTATGGTCAATAATATAACGTTAAATCATTCGCTTACTCTATCTTAACTTGTTATATTTCTATAATATTCATTTCGACAGACCTATCTATATTTAATCATCTTCAGTATCGTTCTTTGGCAACGTACTCGCTACTAGTAGCATACTCATACAGCCAGACCTGCCAATATCTGAGTAACACGGATGCTATTGTTTATCTCATCGGTCTACTCTTATAATGCTTGTCATGGGTACATATTGCCAATATCTAACGTAAAATGATTAAAACAAACTTGCCTTATCTGTGTAGGTAAACCATGGGCGAATACGGCTATCTATGATTTTTTTTGGGTCATTACTTCGGTCACCACATCCCTATAGCGAATACTCTAGCTTCCGTGCTTTGTTGCATGTTGCTATTGAGCGCCTGTGTCAACGATACAAGCTAGCGTTGTCTCTAGCTGTGTGCCTGTGTTTGTCAGCCCCTGTTCATGCTAGCCATCCCGATGTATTGCTAGAAGCAAAAATCCCTAAGGTATCCGTTGCTAACGATAATAAGGCAGCTAACAATAAAGTAACTGCCAATAAGCTAAATGATGATAGTGCTGCGATTGATACACCTTATAATGAAGATACGCTCACCATAGAGAACGTAAAAAACATTCATGGCCTAGCACCAGCCAGTCTATGGCAGCCTGAGCTTAGTGAACCAAGCTTGTACGCTCTACTGGATGCCGAGTTTGCTGCCGATCGCGATGACAAACGACGTGCGGTCTCTATTTATAAGCAACAGTCTTTTAAAGAAGATGCCACAGCCGTGTTTGAGAGAGCGCTTAGCCTGTCGTTGCGTAACGAAAGGGTTGAAGACTCATTACAGTTTGCCAAGACATGGCAGGACCAAAACCCTGACCATGTGCCTGCGTGGTTTTATGTCGCGCATTTGGCCTTACGTGCCCATGACTATATATTAGCAGGCGAGACTTTAAACCGCATCTTGCGCTATGACCCACGCGCAGACTTAAGCGAAATCCTTATAGGCATTTACCCAAACAATGACGATGACAAACGCGAGCTGCTTGCCGCGTTGCAACCACTAGATAGTGAGCAAAACGCCTCATTGTCGGTATTAAAAGCGGGTTTACTCTATCAGTTTAACGAACCTGAAATCGCTATCGTTCATATCAATCGAGCGCTAGAGCGTCAGCCAGACTACGTGCCCTTTATTACGTTAAAAGCCGATATATTGCGTAAAATCGTGACCGCAGAGACTGTTATCAATTATGTTAGCCAAGCTCGTCTACGTAACCCTGATAGCAAAAGCTTATATTTATATGAGATTCGCTATTTATTAGATTTAAAGCAAAGCGAACAAGCGTGGAAGTTACTGCTTGAAGCACATAGTCGCTTCAGTGATGATTCTGAGATTACCCTGCTTGCAGCTTTAGTAAGCCTAGATATTGAAGAGTACGCTAGCGCCGATGAGCTACTCAATATGCTTGCTAAGAGTCCAGCTTATCTTGACCAAGCCTATTATTATCTGGGTATCAGTGCTGAGCGTCAGCAGTTGTTCGATCAAGCCAAATACTATCTCAATGGCGTCATGCAAGAGGATTTGGTATTAGAAGCACGTAGAAAAGTAGTGGCGTTTGAATTACTCGATAACGACGTCGATGGGGCAATCGCGACTTTAGAGAAGCTGCGCAAAGACTTCACGGTATTCGCGCCTGACACTTTTGTCATGCAGGCCGATATCTTGTGGCAACAAAACGAGTCGGATGAAGCACTGCGCTTACTGACCCGTGCCGCTCGTAAATACCCTGATAATGAGATGCTACTCTTTGCACGGGCTCAGCTGTTAGATGATAAAGAAGACTATGTCGTTAAGCGCGCCCTGCTCAACCATTTGCAGGCTTTAGATCCTAGTAACTTATCCTATCAGTTGAGCTATGCACAGTTGCTACTAGCAAATGAGCGCAGCTCAGAGCAAGGTCTGGCGCTAGCTACCGCAATTATTCAGATTCGCTATGATGACCCACGTTATGATAACGACCTACATCTGCAAGCCCTAAATGTCTTGGCGGGTAATGCATTGGCCAAAGAAAACTATCAGCAGGTCATCGACTACCTACAGACCCCCTATGATGTGCTACCAACTCTGCGCTCAGGCACGCTGTTATTGCGCGCCTATCAAGGCTTAGGTAACAATGACAAAGTTGAGGCATTACTCGCAGATTTGCAGCAGCGCTTCTCATTCGGACAGCACAATATCAATGACCGCATACAGCTGTATTAATAGCGCTGATTTTGGATATGCTTTTTGGGTTTTGCGATTACAGAGATATGATAATTGATAAGGTTTTTATAAAACCGAAGCATTTATAAATTACAAGGTCGTTATAAGAAGCTAACAGCCATGCATAACCGAGCAACAAATAACGCTTAAGCTAATATCTTTGTTCATCTTTCCATTTTGAGAAACTATTATGTCAGCATCAATCACTTCTTATAAACCAAATAAATTGGCTCTGTTTACTGCTATAACTGCAGCAATGGTCATTACCTCTGGTTGTCAGTCATTAAAAACAGCCAACGCGACCAACCAACCAACGACCACTGTACAAGGTCAAAACGCTGAGCAACCCAAAAAGCTAGAGAGCTTTAATATTACCGGTAAAATTGGGGTAACGACGCCTGCGAATGATTCGACCGGTACCCAAGGTGGTAGTGCATTTTATGCATGGGGTCAACAAAATGACCGATTTGCCATTGAGCTGATTGGTGCACTCGGTATTGGTAAAACCAACATTGAATATAATGGTCAAACCGCTACTCTAGTCAGCGAAAAGACAGGCACATTGACTGCTGATGACCCCGAAACCTTGCTAAAGAAAGCCACTGGTTGGCAAGCACCAATTTCACAAATGCCTTATTGGATTTCTGGTCGCCCAGCACCTTCAGATAGTGCACCACAAATGGATGATCAAAGCCGTTTAGTTAGCTCAGTCAATGGTGAGTGGACAGCCAGCTTCACCTATAAAGGTACGGATAAGCTACCTAGTAAAATTAGCGCAGTACAGCCACAAGGCAACAAAGTTGTAATGACGATTAATCATTAATCCATCATTGATTAATGATATGAACTACGCTAAAAATCATTATTGCTAATTAAAATAGCTGTTTATAACTGCACCTTATGATAAAAAAATATGACTGAAAATATAGCTTCATCATTCGCTTCTAAAATTACTCGTTTATCACCTGCAAAACTCAATTTGTTTTTGCACATCACGGGTAAACGTGCCGACGGCTATCATAATTTGCAAACGGTATTTCGCCTGCTTGACTGGGGCGATTACTTGCATTTTTCGGTCAGCAACGATGCTGTTATTTCTACTATAGCTAGTGAATTAAGTGCTAATCAATTCTGTCATCAGCTACTGATATTAGATGGTGCAGAGGCTATCACTACCAGTATAGAAGACAATTTAATTTTCAAAGCAGCACGCGCACTGCTAGCATCTGCCATACAGGCAAACACTTTACCTGAGCAATTAGCAAAAGTGCATATCACTTTAGATAAGCACTTGCCAATGGGTGCGGGTCTAGGCGGTGGCTCATCTAATGCAGCAACGACTATACTAGTGCTCAATGAGATTTGGCAGCTTAATTTTACCTGTGATGAGCTTATAAAGATTGGCGCGACTGTGGGTGCGGATGTACCTATATTTATTTTTGGTCAAGACGCTATTGCAATGGGAATTGGTGAAGAGTTAACTGCCATTGACCTACCTGACCAGCACTATTTAGTACTGACGCCTAACGCTCATGTCAATACCGCTACCCTATTTGCCCATCCCAAGCTACAGCGAGATATCGCACCGCTATCAATACAGACGATTCAAAGTCAGTCTAATTATTACGTTCAAGATTTACTTACGCCTTATCATAATGTCTTTGCCCCAGTGGTCACAAGCCTCGCGCCTGCTGTTGTAGATGCCTTGAATTATTTGCAGGGGTTAGAAGCGCAAACACTGAGCACAGCACGAATGACTGGCTCTGGTAGCGCCGTGTTTTTACCTCTAGATGCAAGCGTAGCCACTGATAAAAAGCTTGTGGTGAAGTGGATTACAGATGCGCCTTGTACGGCATATATCGCTGGAAACTTAAAATAGCACATACAACCTTTAGATTTCTTATCATCTAAACAATGACAACGGTAGGATTGCCGATTTTAATTTGCTAAAATAGCGCCAGCAGTAACCTATGATGAATAAATAGCAGAAAAAGCCGCAAATGACTTGCAAAATCTGAAAATTTACTTATAATAGGTCGCCACAATAGGGGTATAGCCAAGTTGGTAAGGCATCAGGTTTTGATCCTGACATCCGTTGGTTCGAGTCCAGCTACCCCTGCCATTTTTTAGTACGAAGCGTTAGAGATACATCGAGTATAAGCGGTTTATAGACAGCCACTTATCTTATTGTCATTGACAACGTTATCCCAGTTTCGGTATAGTTCGCAATGGACACCGCTAGGGAAAAGTTATGTTTTAAACGGTTTATCCGTTTTTTAGATAGCTGACAGGTCATGACACCATGTTAAGAACGACTACTTAGTCGCTATTAAATATCGGTTGTTCATAGCCTAGACATTACAGGGGTATAGCCAAGTTGGTAAGGCATCAGGTTTTGATCCTGACATCCGTTGGTTCGAGTCCAGCTACCCCTGCCATTTTTTACTGTAATAGTATACTTCAACACCTTCACCACTCTTTTCTTAATTTGAGCAGTTTGACACTGCTTAGCGGTCGCTGCTTGAGTCAATCAATAGGACTTCTGTCATGCCTTATTTGGCGATTTTTACGGGTAATGCCCACCCAGAATTAGCAAAAACCGTAGCCGATCATCTTCACATACCTCTTGGTAAAGCTGACATCACGCGTTTTTCTGATGGCGAAATTGCCGTGGAAATCAAAGAACACGTACGTGGTAAAGATGTGTTTATCATGCAGCCTACTTGTGCACCGACCAACGACAACTTGATGGAAATCATGATGATGGCTGACGCTTTGCGTCGCTCTAGTGCTGGCCGTATCACAGCTGTCATGCCGTATTTTGGTTATGCTCGTCAGGATCGTCGTCCACGCTCAGCTCGTGTACCTATCTCGGCTAAAGTTGTCGCTGACATGCTAAACATCGTTAGTATCGATCGCGTAATGACTGTTGATTTGCACTCAGATCAGATTCAGGGTTTCTTTGATATTCCTGTAGACAATATCTACGGCACACCTGTATTGCTAAACGACCTACAAAAGCAAGACTATGACAATATCATGGTTGTTTCACCTGACGTAGGCGGCGTGGTTCGTGCACGTGCGATGGCCAAACAGTTAGGCGATACCGACATGGCAATTATTGATAAGCGCCGTGCTCGTGCCAATGAGTCACAAGTAATGCATATCATTGGTGATGTTCGTGACCGTGATTGCGTTATCGTTGATGATATGGTCGATACTGCAGGTACATTGTGTAAAGCTGCCGAAGCATTGAAAGAAAATGGTGCTCGTCGCGTCTTAGCTTACATCACGCACCCTGTCCTATCAGGTAACGCACTGAAAAACATCAGCGAATCTGCATTAGATGAAGTGGTTGTGACCGATACAATTCCACTATCTGCTGAAGCCAAAGCCTGTAGCAAAATCCGTCAAGTCAGCATCGCACCGATGCTTGCTGAAAGCTTACGCCGTATCAATAACGAAGAATCTATTAGCGCGATGTTTGACGCTTAAACTGATACAGTTATTTTTAAAACAGCCATTGCGGTAATTTTGAATAGCAATGACTATAGTAAGACATCTTGAATAGTTAAAAAACAGAGCGTCAAGTATCCTTACTTGGCGCTTTGTTTTGTGTAGGCGTTTTGCGTAGGTCTTTATTATTGCTACAGAATCACGTATAATGCGCGCCTGTGCTGACCTTTTCGTTGTTTTTATTAGGCCAGCACTATCAAAAGTGCTGATCATGCTTAACAGCAACCATCGTTATGGTAATTATCGTAGCGAGCGCTGCTATAAGCAAATGGCTAAGCTTAGACATTACGAGTTTTATTCGTAACCATAATATTAGCTATCATCACGTATTAGTGGATTGGTCGCAAATCCACTTTTTTATGACCAGACACTTCATCATTTTTTTTATAGGATTATATCCATGAGCATTAATCATTTTGAACTAAACGCCGTTGATCGTGCTGCTGAACTACAAGGTAAAGGTGCGAGCCGCCGCCTACGTAAGCAGAACCTAGTTCCTGCTATCATCTATGGTGGTAACGAAGAGCCAACAGCTATCTCTATCAAGCTTAACGAATTAGTAAAATCACTAGAGTTCGAAGCGTTTTTCTCACACATCTTGACTATCAACGTTGACGGTGAAGAGCATCAAGCAGTTATCAAAGACTTGCAGCGCCATCCAGCTAAAGGCTTTCCAATGCATGCTGATTTTCAGCGCATTGTAAAAGGTCAGAAAATCCACATGAACGTTCCTGTTCATTTCACTGGTCGTGAAGATGCGCCTGGTACTGCTGCTGCTGGTGTACTATCTACTCTAGTATCTGATATCGAAGTTATCTGCTTACCATCACAACTTCCTGAATACCTAGAAGTAGATGTGTCTGGCATGGAAATCGGTGATTTGTTCCGTCTATCAGACATCAAACTTCCTGAAGGCGTTGTAATTCATGAGCTTGAGCTAGAAGACGGCCATGACCGTACTATCGTTAACATGCAGCCACCAACAGTAGAAGAAGTTGATGCTGATGCTGACGTTGATGCTGATGAAGTACCAGCAACTGAGCAAAACGACGGTACTGAAGAAAACAAAGACAGCGAGTAGTATACTATTTCTAACTAGTGCATTATTTTGTGCTGGTTAGTGATACATTCGTTTAGTCAATAAGACAGCAGGTGATTAAAATCTCCTGCTGTTTTTGTAAGTAAGGTTTGAAAATAAACTGTCTATCAGTACTTCAAACCTTACCCCTATTTATCAAACTCAAGCAGGGTGTTTTTATGGCCATAAAGCTTATTGTCGGTCTTGGTAATCCTGGTCAGCAGTATATGTTTACGCGTCATAATGCAGGATTTTGGTTTGTCCATCATTTGGCTCAGCAGTTTAATATCACGCTCTCCCCTGATAAGAAATTTCATGGAGTGACAGGGCGTGGGCAAATTCATGGGTCTGATGTGCGTTTACTTATGCCGCTGACGTTTATGAATAAATCTGGTCAGTCAGTGGTGCCTATGGTAAATTTCTATGGCATCAAAAATGATGAATTGTTGATTGCTCATGATGAGCTCGATATTCCAGCTGGTAGTATCAAACTCAAAACAGACGGTGGACATGGTGGTCACAATGGCCTACGTGATATCACGCCGCATATTGGCAATGATTTTCATCGCCTGCGTGTGGGTATCGGCCATCCTGGTCACAAGTCTAAAGTTAGTGGACACGTTCTCTCTAAAGCATCTCCCGATGAGCAGATTGCGATCGATAGCGCGCTGACAGCTGCTTTTGAGGCGCTACCATTGTTGTTAGATGGTGATGTCGAAAAAGCACGTTCACAAATTAATGGCTTTAAATTACCAGAATAATATAGTCGTTCAATGATAATGACCTTTTATTTTGGCAGTTTTATCCCCATTAACCTTTTGATTTAGTTAATTAATATCAGTTACGCCAAGGAACCAACCTATGCTACTTAATATGCTTAAATGCAAATTACACCGTGCCCGTGTTACCCATGCCGAGCTTCACTACGAAGGCTCTTGCGGTATCGACGGCGATCTATTAGATCTTGCTGGTCTACGCGAAAACGAATCTATTGATATCTATAACGTGACCAACGGTAAGCGGTTTCGCACCTATGCTATCCGTGCTGAGGCGGGCTCTGGTATTATCTCATTAAATGGTGCTGCGGCTCATATGGCAGATTTGGGCGATATCGTTATCATTTGTGCTTACGCGCATTTTGATGAAGTTGAAGCGTCAACGTATCAGCCAAAACTGGTCTATTGCAACGAAGACAACACCGTAAAAGACACAGCAAATATCATTCCTGTACAAGTTGCTTAATATGACAGGATGGTGAGGTTTTGGTAAATTTAAGATAAACACAAAGTTACATCTTTGAATTAGCTGCTATTATTACTAAAAATCTCGATGCTAAAGGGAAAGCTGAATCTTCATTTTGATTCAGCTTTTTTTATGCCACTTTTATCTATCAAATTCACATTTTTTATCATATACAAGGAAACATACTGATGTGGTTGGCAGCGCTTGCAATACTGATTGGATTAGCAACTTTAGTTTGGAGTGCCGATGTCTTTATTGATGGGGCGACAGCACTAGCAAAGAAGTTTAGTGTGCCTAGCTTCTTAATTGGTGTCTTAATATTGGGTATAGGCACGTCAGCGCCTGAGATGGTGGTATCAGTACTAGCAGCGATAGAAGGCAGCCCTGAGCTGGCTCTAGGTAACGCTTATGGCTCGAATATCATCAACATCGCATTGGTACTCGGTGCAACCGTATTGATTAGCCCTATTATCATCCGTAGAGGCATCGTAAAGCGCGACTTGCCCTTACTGCTGCTAATTACTGTCATCGCCGCTTGGCAGCTACGTGATGGGACATTGAGCCAAGCTGATGGTATCGTATTGTTGATTTTGTTGGTCGCCGTTTTAGGACTACAGATCATAATGAGTATACGCGAAGGCTATCATGAGCACGAAGACGATATGGTCGTGGCTAATGCTGACTCAGAGCACTCAAACAACTTAGAGCACTTAGATAACTCAGAGAGCTTAGAAAAGCTAGAACCAAGCGTAACGCGTGGTCTTGTGAGTTTAATTATCGGTATGCTGATGCTCGTAGCTAGCTCACGTGCTATCGTTTGGGGTGCTGTCGAGTTGGCAACACTATGGGGGCTCAGTGAGCTTATCATTGGTCTAACAATTGTCGCAGTTGGGACCTCATTACCTGAACTGGTATCGAGCCTGTCAGCCGCCCGTAAAGGCGAACATGATATGGCGCTCGGCAATATCATCGGCTCTAATATCTTCAATACTTTGGCAGTTGTCGGCTTGGCAACGGTCATTGCTCCTATCGCTGCTGATCCAGTGATTCTGTCGCGTGATGTGATGGCAATGGGAGTCTTGACGATATTGCTAGTGACACTATGCGTGTTTGCCTTTA
>Ga0208015_1000277_pt1 | contig 32256 bp, 24 predicted proteins | sample 26BtaG_FD_184101 | JGI IMG/M metagenome (GOLD analysis project Ga0208015, IMG submission 184101) | Marine viral communities from Cariaco Basin, Caribbean Sea - 26B_WHOI_OMZ_CsCl (SPAdes) (version 2) | ecosystem: Environmental > Aquatic > Marine > Oceanic | place: Caribbean Sea: Cariaco Basin... | reverse complement strand
CCACCTCTTACCTTTCCGAACAGAGAAGTTAAGCCCGTCAGCGCCGATGGTACTACGAAAGTGGGAGAGTAGGTCGCCGCCTTCCTTGAAAACCTTCATCATTTATTTGATGGAGGTTTTTTTTTGATAAAAATTCAGATTTTGTGCCCGTAAAACACTTTCCCTATCGTTTTCATAACAGTTTATAAATCAAATTCCCATAATAAACAGGATTTGAATCCTTAATTAAAGCTAGGTAAGGCGAAATTATTTAAATACAATCAAGAGTAGGTGGTCAATTATATTTCCTTCCTATAATACAAATCCATATTCTTAGATATTTAAAAAAGTTTAGGCGGATTAGAATTGGCTCTTCATATTCAGATCTCAGATAAAAGGGTAAACTCGAAAACTAAATGGATTGTTTTCCCGAGCTTTAGTTCGGGGAATGGATGGGAAGAAAGCTTTTCCTGGCTTTAGCCAAACTTCACTAAATCAGTCTCTATACTATCACCCACACTTATCAATTCTATAAAATATTTGATATACTGGATATAAGTGGATTCAATGAATTTCATTTGATCGTAGATCAGTGTGTATTCTTATGGTTTTTTAAAGCAGCAAAGTATGGTGTTCGAAAAATATAATACTTCAAACAGATTCTATATTCAAAAAATGGAGTTATAGTGGATTTCAGTCCTTCCTCCGGTAATTAGCCTTAAGATTGTTTTGAATGCCTAAAAATCTATTCTTAGAAAATAGATTTCATTATCGTATTTATCCCCTTAAACAAAAGATATATTGCTCCAGCACCTGCAATGAGCCCTACGATTAAAAAAATATAGAAGGTATAGTTTTCTTTATTTAAACCGGATAGCGTTATTAAGATGGGCGCTACGAATAAAAGAGGAAGGGCAGCTGCCAAAATTTTCAATCCTCTTTTTAATATTTTAAAGTCTGTGCCTTGTTTACTCATTTCTATAGTTATTAATGGCAGAACGAACGTTCTTGTATTTGCTTAATAGGTTTTTTGCTTCTTCTTCAGAAATATTCAATTCTGTCATTATCATTTTCACACCGCGTTCTACCAATTTCTTGTTGCTGAGCTGCATGTCCACCATTTTGTTTCCTTTTATCCTACCCAAACGGATCATGGCAGTTGTTGAAATCATATTTAGTACCATTTTCTGAGCGGTACCGGCTTTCATTCTGGAACTTCCGGTGACGAATTCTGGGCCTACAGTAACGACTATCGGAAATCTAGCGGTTTTTGCCAACGGACTTCCTTCATTACAGGTAATGCATGAGGTTTGAATATTATTCTTATTGCATTCCTCCAGCGCACCAATTACATAGGGGGTGGTGCCAGAGGCGGCAATTCCTAGAACGAAATCTTTATCAGAAACATTGTATTCCTTCAAATCTCGCCATCCTTCAGATACCGAATCTTCCGCAAACTCAACCGCTTTTCTTATAGCGGAATCTCCTCCTGCAATGAGCGCAATTACCAAATCATGGGAAACGCCAAAGGTGGGAGGACATTCGCTAGCGTCCAATATGCCCAATCTCCCACTGGTCCCTGCACCAATATAAAACAACCGACCGCCGGCTTTCAGTTTTTCAATAATCTTCTCCGTTGCGATTTCAATCTGTGGAAGAGAATTTGCCACCGAATCTGCCACTGTTTTATCTTCCTTGTTGATGTTATCAAGAAGGTCAGAGACACTCATCGTTTCCAAATTGTCGTATTTTGAATCTGATTCCGTTGTTTTAGTAAATGTCATTTTTCAGTTTTCGGTTTTCGATTTTTTCTTCGGGGTAGCAATCAATTCAGTTACGAAGTTATGATAATTTACTCAACTTGATAGTTGAGAATAGAGAGTTCTGCAATTCGGAAATAGCCTAAAGGATAATTTTCAGGATTGGTTTCATTAATAATATTTCCCCTTACGGTAGCAGGTTGCGTTTCGAAAGGGCCACCGCCACCTCCTGTTTGCTGTAGAAGGATAAACATATAATTGTAAAACTCTTCCGTAGATCCATAAAGCGCAAATTGCACCAAATCTCCCGGGGCAAGATCGTCGGCGAGATACCTTCCGAAGATTTCATTACCATCATAAAATTCGTCACTGGTTACAGAACGTCTCAAACCTCTTTCCGAAGATCCTATAAAGTAATAGAAGTTTTCCTCGCCCGCGGGATCCAAATAAAATACCTTTAGTTCAATCTGATCTCCTCCAAACCCGCCGTCGTTGCGTTGTTCCACATATTCCAAGGGCACACCCGAAACAAAATACGTTGTGGCGGTATAGGTTTCTTCATTATATAATATCTCAAGAGTGTAATCTATATCTTCTTGAGGGATAAAATCGCCATAATAAAACCCGTCTTCCGTATGCGTAAATGGGTAGTGGATTCCGTTTTCATCAATAATCTTTACGATAGCATTTTCTACGGTAGGAATAATGTTGTCGAAAAATGGAGCGGTGGTGGTGAGTTTTATATAACCACCTGCTATTCCCGTTTCAATTCTAACATGAAGATTTGCCTCAACCACTAACCGTGGCTCGGCATCATTCAATTCTATTTCAATAACATCCTCACACGAGGTAAGAAAAAAGAAACAGATAAATATCAAAAGGAGCGCTCTCATTTTTTAGAATTTGAAGTTATAAGTTACCGACGGAATTATACCAAAGATAGAAAGTCGGACAGCCTCATTTTCATACGTATCCGTGTTTTCGCTAAAAGAAATGGATGCTGCATTTTTCTTATTATATACATTGTAGATGCTAAAAACCCATTCCCCTTTCCATGAATTCCCGCGAAGGCGTGAATCTCCTGTATCACGATTTCCCTTCGGTGTCCACGTAGCGGAAAGATCCATTCGATGAAATGGCGTAATTCTGCTACTATTTCGTGCTTCATATACTGGCACAACCATCCCATCATACATATATTGTCCTTCTGGGAAAGTAGTGGGACGACCGGTCTGGAAAATCAAATTGGTGCCAAAGCTCCACTTCTTCGAAAGTTCATAAGATGCGGTAATTCCAAGATCGTGTGTTTTGTCCCAAGATGCATTGTACCATTCACCATTATTGATGCCGCTTTCAAAAGCTGTTCTGCCAGGAGTGCGCTGTTCACTTTTGGAAAGAGTGTATGCCACCCAACCTTTTAATTTTCCAGTATTTTTTCTAATAAGCATCTCCAACCCATAAGCACGGGCTTCACCGTTGAGTAATATTTGTTCCACGGCATTATTTGCGATTAGATCCGCACCACTAATATAGTCTAGGCGATTTTGTACTTTTTTATAAAAAGTCTCCACCTCCAGGGAGTAATTGTCAAAATTCCTAAAATATCCCAACGCGATCTGATCTGCCAATTGCGGATCTATATATTTTCCGCTGGGCGCATAAATATCAAATGGTGTTGGGGAAGTGGTATTGCTAATTAGATGAACATACTGAGTCATTCTATTATAGCTTGCCTTAAGAGAGGAGTCGTCATTCAATATATACGAAATTGCCAACCGTGGTTCCAAATTGGCGAAAGACTTTATTGTTTCACTCCTTCCAAAGGAGACGGTATCGTTAGGTTTTGCTTTTTGATAAATCTCAAGCGCTTCGTTATAAAGTAATGGATTGTCGTTTTCATATAGGAAGAGTTCCGATTGTCCCAGACGGTTAAAGGTTGAGAGTCTTAAACCGGCTTGCACCGAAATATTATCAGAAACATTAATCTCTGCCTCACCATAAACCGCATTTTCCCACGCATATTTATCGGTTAATTTAAAAGGGTTCACACCAGATGTTTCTGAAGTGGGAGTAACATTACCGGGATTGAATTTGTAATATATGCTATTGACGCCATATCTTAAGTCGATATTATCCGATAGATAGTGGATAAAGTCATATTTAAGATTAAAGTTTTTAATGCCACTATCGAATTTGAATTCAACAAATTTCAACTCCAGACCGAAATAATAGTCAGAATAAATAAGAGATAGGTTTGAAAACAATTTCTCTGAAAAGAGATAGTTCCACCGTAAATTGATAGTTGTATTGCCGAAGCTATTTCCAAAGCTGTCCGAAATTCTAAACACGTCTCTTCCAAAGTATCCAGTGAGAAACAAACGGTTGTTTTCATTAAGGTTATAGCTCACTTTTGTGTTCAGATCATAGAAATAGGCAATATTGTCATTGTCAAATAAAGGCAAAAATAAATGTGCGTAGCTACTTCTTCCACCCAACAAAAAGGAGGCTGTATCTTTTTTAATAGGTCCTTCCAGAAGGAGGCGACTTGCTACCAATCCAATTCCGCCAGAGGCATGATACTCTCGTTTGTTACCGTCTTTTTGGTAGATATCCAACACTGAAGAAATCCTACCACCAAATCTAGCGGGAATTCCACCTTTATAGAGGGTTAGGTCCTTTATGGCATCTGGATTAAATACTGAAAAAAACCCGAATAAATGTGAGGAATTGTAAAGTGTGGCTTCATCCAAAAGAATAAGATTTTGATCTGCCGCGCCACCTCTAACGTTGAATCCGCTGGCACCTTCTCCCGCACTCGTCACACCCGGAAGCATGGTTAGAGATTTAATAACGTCCACCTCACCCAATACCACTGGTATTTTTTTGATGGTGTTTGCAGAAAGTTTGTTGGCGCTCATTTGAGAACTGCGAATATTCAGCTTTTCGCCATCGGCTTCAATGACCACTTCATCTAGACTTTCAGTGTCGGTACGCATTTCTAAATCTCCTTTTACGTTTTTGGAAAGGGAAATTTTTAGGGTCGTAGTCACAAATCCAATGCTGCTATAGAGCACTTCATATTCTCCTGCGGGAAGAGTAAGGGAATAGAATCCGTATTGATTGGTCACGGTTCCAGTTTGTAAGGCGGGCACGAGCACATTAACACCAAACAGTGTTTCACCGGTTTCCTCTTCGATGATCGTGCCACTAAGGGTGAATTTTTCTTGGGAATAAACCAGGGTGAACCCAAGAAGGAAAAGAATAGCGAAAAGTAAACCTTTTTTCAAGTGTGTTTAGATTAAGGAATAAAAAAAACCTTCAGCGAACTACTGAAGGTTTTTTAGATTAGAAATTATTATTGTAAAGCCAGCCCTGGATTAAGTCCTTCAATGATACCGTTTAGAGTTTTGCTAGGGCGCATTACTTCGTATAACAAAGATTCTGTTGGTTCGTAATATCCTTCCACGTTCACTGGTCTTCCTTGGTCATCAATCATTTCTTGGTTTATGGTGTCTTCATTTTCCTTTAGGGCTTTAGCGATAGGAGTAAATATTTTTTTCAGCTCCTGATCATCGTTCTGTTTTGAAAGCGCTTCGGCCCAATACATTGCCAAATAGAAATGACTTCCGCGGTTGTCGATTTCTTTAGCATGTCTAGAAGGAGATTTACTGTTGTCCAAATAACCTTCTGTTGCTATATCCAAGGCATCTGCAAGTACGATCGCTTTAGGATTGTTGTATTTTGTTCCTAGGTGTTCCAAGGAAACTGCCAAGGCCAAAAATTCACCAAGAGAATCCCATCGAAGGTGATTTTCTTCCATAAACTGCTCCATATGTTTTGGGGCCGATCCACCTGCGCCGGTTTCAAAAAGACCCCCTCCGTTCATCAACGGAACAATAGAAAGCATTTTTGCACTGGTGCCCAATTCCAGAATAGGGAATAGATCCGTTAGGTAGTCACGCAATACGTTTCCAGTTACAGAAATTGTTTCCTTTCCATCTTTAACGCGCTCTAATGTATATTTCGTAGCCTTTTCAGGAGATAGGATTTGAATGTCCAACCCTTCTGTGTTATGCTCTGGTAGGTATCTGTTTACTTTTTTGATAAGTTCTTTATCATGGGCTCTTTCTTCGTCCAACCAGAATATAGCAGGGCTACCCGTTGCTCTTGCGCGTTCTACGGCAAGTTTCACCCAGTCTTGAATTGGTAGATCCTTTACCTGGCACATTCTCCAGATATCTCCTACCTCTACATCATGTTCGATAATGGTTTTTCCTGACCCGTCCAAAACTTCAACTTTTCCATCTGCCGGAATTTCAAAAGTTTTGTCGTGGCTACCATATTCCTCCGCTTTTTGAGCCATAAGACCTACGTTTGGAACTGTTCCCATTGTTGCGGGATCAAAGGCACCGTTCTTTTTACAGAATTCAATTGTAGCTTCATATACGGATGCATAACTGCTATCTGGAATAACTGCCTTGGTGTCGTGTGATTTTCCATCAGGTCCCCACATCTGCCCAGAATTTCTGATCATTGCGGGCATGGAAGCATCTACAATAACATCACTTGGCACGTGTAGGTTGGTGATTCCTTTATCACTATCCACCATTGCCAAATCAGGGTTCTTATCGATAATTCTCTTGATCTCGGCAAGAATCTCATTTCTTTTATCATCGGAAAGGGACTTTAATTTATTTTCCAAAGCTCCCAAACCATTGTTGGCATCGATGTCCAATTTTTCAAAGGTGTCCGCATATTTTTCAAAAAGTTCTGCGAAATAAACTTTTACGGCATATCCAAAAATAATTGGATCGCTCACTTTCATCATTGTTGCCTTTAAGTGGATAGAAAATAATACTTTCTTTTCGTTGGCATCTTTCACTTGTTCTTCCAAGAAAGAAATTAAGGCTTTTTTGCTCAATACCGTTCCGTCAATTATTTCACCTTTAATTACTTTTAGGTTCTCCTTAAGGACTTGTTTTTCACCATCTTTTTTGGTCAAAACAATACTCAAAGTATCATCCGCATCCAAGGTCAAAGATTTCTCATTATGGAAAAAATCTCCTTTTTCCATAGTAGAAACGTGGCTCTTACTGTCTTTACTCCAAGCGCCCATTCTATGAGGATTCTTTTTAGCATAGTTCTTCACTGCTTTTGGAGCGCGTCTATCGCTATTTCCTTCGCGCAGCACGGGGTTTACGGCACTTCCTTTTACTTTGTCGTATCTGGAGCGTATATCTTTTTCGGCATCAGTTTTCGGATCTGCAGGGTAATCTGGAATAGGGAAGCCTTTCTTTTGAAGTTCCAAAATAGCAGCATTAAGTTGAGGAATAGAAGCGCTGATATTTGGAAGTTTAATAATATTAGCTTCTGGTTTTTTTGCAAGCTCGCCCAATTCTGCAAGATCGTCGCTCACCCTTTGTTCTTCAGAAAGAAAGTCAGGAAAAAGTGCCAAAATTCTAGCGGCCAGAGAAATATCCCTACTCTCAACGTTTATGGAAGCGGGATAGGTAAAAGCCTTAATAATTGGCAAAAAGGAATGAGTTGCCAAAGCAGGAGATTCGTCTGTTTTGGTATAGATGATTTTTGAAGAATTTGTCATGGAAATATATTTTTAATGAATAAAATAAACATCGTTTTTACTGAATATTTCAGAACTGCGAAGATACGGATTTACGAGGATTAATGAAAGAGAAATTGGTCTGATTATGGGACAGTTAGGCGGGGTTCCGATGGGGAAGCGAGATGGCTTATAAACATCATTTCAAGAAATTTGAGCGGACTAGTTATATGAAAATGAAAAGGACCGCTCCGAAGAACAGTCCTTCCACTTTTACACCTATCGTATATTTCCAATTATCCAATAAGCTCTGTAAAAGTTCTTTAGATGCTTTAATAAAAAGTCACATCAATATTTTAATTAAAAATCCCGACAAATTCGTCGGGATATCTATTCGTTTTTATACCCAAAATAGGTCTTAACCAAAGAGCGGCTCCCCAAAATGGAGGAGAGGGAGGTTTTATGTTTAAAAATTAATTGGTTCATCAGTCCTTTTAATACATTTTAAAAAACCATATGTTGTTTTGAATTATATCAAAACGGATAAGAATTCAATTTATTGCAAAAACTATGACCTAAAATTAATGGGCTGCCCAGAAATTTTCATGAACTTTCTTGAGACTACAAAGGTAAAATCATTCTGTGAGACTCACAAAGAATGTTGGACACAAAAACAAGTTATTTTATGTTCTTACAGTGAAAAAAGTTACTTAATTACAGCAGGTTCAATAATGTAAAATTGCAGAATTTCCCATAAAAAATTAATTTAAAGCAAGTTATAAATTTTTTTTTTTCCTTAAATAATCTATTTTTGAGTCAAAGTGATTTAAAATCTCTTTCCGAACCCTTACTTTAAAACAAACCATGATGAAAAAGAACTACACTATTTTTCTTTTCACCTTCCTAATTGCCATTTCCGGAATGGCGCAGGGGCTCCTTCAGCCTTTTGTGGATGATGTGGAACAACAAACAGATTTTGCACAGACAAACCTCGTGGGGTGGACCTCCGTAGATGGCGATGGCTTTAATACAGGCGGTCCTTTCCAAAGCTTTCCCGGCAAAGGCGGCCCCCTCGGATTTATAGTTTACAATCCTTCCCAAACTACGCCTCCAAATGTTCTTGATGGATACGCTCCTCATTCGGGTCAGAAATATTATGCCAGTATCTCTTCCTGGGATGGGCCGGTTAATGACTGGCTGATTTCTGATGAACTGGCCGAACATCCTGGCGGAGTTTTATCGCTTTACGTCAAAAGTGCGGCAGACTTTTCAGGCAACGATTCCTTTAAGGTGGGGTATTCCACTACGGGAACTGATGCTGCGGATTTTATCTTCTTTAACGGTGGCAACCCACAAAGCCCTTCTCTGAATTGGGCGAAGTTCGAATATGTTATTCCTGCGGGCGCAAAGCATTTGGCAATAAACTGCGTATCTCAAGCCTTTATGATGTTGGTGGATGATATCCAATTTAAAGCCAATATAGACCCTCTTGCACCTGGGGTAATCACGAATTTCTCCGCCAATACCCAAATAGCGTCGGAAATAGAAGTAACCTTTAATTGGCAAAATCCTACCGTAGATAATGCAGGGAATTCCCTAACCAACATGACGGGCGTAAAAATCTATAGAGGTACCAGTCCAATGAACCTTACCGAAATTGCAGACTTAGCATCAACCGCGGGCGAAAGCATGAATTATGTAGATGTTCTACCTGCAGAAGGATCATACATACATAGATTTGTTCCATATAATACTGCGGGAGATGGTACACCTTATAACACTCCATACACCTATTATGGATATGAAATCACGCCTGGAGCACCTACGAATATTAGTTTCACCCAAAACGCAAGTTCACATACAGTTATCTCTTGGGACCCAGTTGACTATGGTGCCGAGGGGGGAGTACTGGAAGATCCTGTGGTTGGTTATACCATCACCCGAAAATTGGGCAATACTGTAGAGACCCTAGTAGAAATGCATCCCTCTACGACCTTTACGGAGGCTGACATTCCCGCACTAAATCTTTTCACATATACCATCACTGCGCAGACCAGCCCAGATAACCTCGGTATTCCCGCTGTAGTTTCTGCATATTCGGGATTAAGGGACGGTCAGGTCTCGGTGACCAGTGGGAATGCAGTATCAGATCAACCTTTCGAACTTAGTAGAACCTCCATTCTTTCGCAAAGTATTTACTCAGCCGAAGAATTTGGGGACAGTGGGTTGATTACGTCCATTTCCTATTTCGGAAATTTGGGTACAACAATTTCTTCCCACTATAAAATTTACATGAGCGTAACAGATCGTGATGTTTTTGGAACCACGCTCAATAACGCAGTATGGGAATATTTTGGCGATCAAAAGTTAGTATTCGATGGAAATATTCAGTTTCCCGCGGGCAGGAATGAAGTGGAAATAGATTTGGACCAACCTTTCTTTTATGACGCAAATGGCAACCAAAATGTTATCATCACCATAGTAAAACCTCTTGTAGACAATCCACCGGGTGTGAGCCCAAGAGAATTTTATAATACTCCAGTCGAGGGAATGCGCACTTATTATTCCATAGGATATACTGTAGACATGAGTGTTATTACAACCCAACCAGCAGCATGGTCCACGGAAGAAGTGCCAACCATTCCAAGTATTGTTGTGGGCAAAAATACCGATTACGGTAGTCTATCCGGAACAGTTACGCTGGCAGATGGGGGTGCGCCTTTGGAAGGGGTAACCGTAACGATAACCCCAGAAGGAGGAGATGCCTATCAAACAGAAACAACGCTTACGGATGCCAATGGCCATTACGTAATTCCTGCTTTATTGGCTGGAAATTATGTGGCCACTTTTAGCAAGAATGCCTACAATACACAGGACATTAGTTTTACGATCGCACCCAATGAACAGCTTGTGTTGGATGCGGAAATGGACAACTCCCTTCCTATCTTGATTTCGGGCAGCGTGCTTGATATTGCAGGAAATGGTTTAGAAGGGATTAATCTTAATCTTACCGGATTTTCTGAATTCTCAACCCTTAGTGATGCCTCTGGAAACTTTGTTTTAGAAGCTTTTGCAGATAAGGAGTATGAGCTGGAGGCAGTGCATCCACTTTATATTACTGAAACAATCAGTTTTACAAGTGAAGACGCCGATTATACCCTAGCCCCAATTACCATGGAAATGGCTACCCCAAAACCGGTCAATGTTGTGGCAGTAAACAATAATGACGTGGGAGAAGTAAACTGGAACATCCCTGTGGGCTACTCCAATGAAACCATGATAGGATGGGGTGGATTTATTACTACAGGTGATTCATGGGGGAATGGTAGCGATCCATTTATTGCAGGAATCCGGTTTGAAACTACCGATTTGCAAACCCAAGTTTTGCCAGATGCCGAACTCACCCACGTAAAGGCATATATTTCAAATAACGCCGAAATAATCATTAAGGTATTTGAAGGCGCAAACGCATCAGATCTTGTTCATTCACAACCTGCATCCATTACCGAAGAAGGATGGTACATATTTGAACTTACAAGTTCTATACCCGTAGATTTCACCAAAGAACTTTGGATTGGGATCGAGTTTCTTGCCGGTCAATATGGTGCATATCCAATCGGTTTGGACGATGGCCCGAATGCGCCAGGCAGAAAAGGCAGTATGAAATATGAAAACGGTGTATGGACAGGTATGAGTCTTACCAATAAAAACTGGAACATTTACGGTATAGTAAACAATACCACAGAAGCAAACCCAACAGGGTATAAGGTCTATAGAAGTCCTGCCTCTGCAACAGATTGGACAGAACTTACCGCGGCTCCTATTACAGATACCTCATATAGCGATGCAACCTTGAGCAGTGCCGCACCCGATATGTATAAATACGGAATTACGGCTCTTTACGGTGCAGGTCTGGAATCGGAAAAAGGTATTTCCAATGAAATTGAACTCAATATGTTCTTTGATTTTACTTTGGATGTGGATGCAGATTTTGGAACCGCCGAAGGGGCATATATTTCTGTCTGGAATGACGATAATTTTGCCGAAGCTTTTGTGCCCGCAGGCTCTTCTTCAGTAACCTTTGACGCCTTATTACATGGAGATTACAATGTTAGAGTAGAGCTAGAGAATTATGAAATTATAGAGCTTTCTGATGTTGCAGTTGAGGAAAACGCTTCGCTTACGGTTCCGCTCAATCTTCTTAAAGTACAACCTTCAAATTTAACCGCAACTATTGAAGATGGCAATTCCGCAAGATTGGACTGGACGCTTCATGCCGCCTTTACCGATAAGATTGAAAAGTATGAGGATTTTGAGCGTCAGAACATAGGAAACTATATTTTGAGAGATGTGGATGGCCTTTATACCTATACGTATAACAATTTTACGTGGCCCGATGCTGGTATGCCAATGTCGTTTATGGTTTTCAATCCATATTCCACAACCCCAGCAGTTGACATAGATGCTTTTTCAGGCCGTAGATTCCTTACCGCATTTGCAGGCCCAGATGGTATAAACAATGATTGGCTTATCATTCCAGCTGGAAGCGGTGCATTTACTTTTATGGCGGCATCTTTAGTTGGCACAGCGCCAGAAAGAATGCAGGTTCTTTATTCTACTACCGGCAATGAAGTTGCAGACTTTACAGCCTTTGGAAGCGTAATAAATGTTCCCGAAGCATGGACCGAATATACGTTTGATGCTCCGGAAGACACTAAATATGTAGCTATCAATTATGTAGGAAATGATACTTATATTTTGAAAATAGATGATCTAACATTCGAAAAGCCATACAGTCATGCCCTGTCCTATAATATCTATCTAGATGGCGAATTGGTTTCCGAGAATGTTTCCGAAATGACCTATACCCTTATGGACCTTTCAAACGGCTCGCACATTGCCGAAGTAGAAGCTGTTTATGAAACGGGCTTCTCGGTAAAAACCGAAGTTGAAATTTTAATTTTGGGGATAGAGGATCATACTAACCTAGACTTTAAAATATATCCAAACCCAACACCCGGTATATTCTCATTGGATATCAATAGCAGAGCGAATGTTAGTATAATCGATATGCAGGGAAGAATTTTGTTTTCAGGCATGAAGGAAGCAGGCACCTCGATTTTGGACCACAATCTGGCTTCTGGAACCTATATCATCAATGTGAAAACAGATCTCGGAACTTCCTCCAAAAAGTTGATCGTTAAGTAATATATTTAAATTTTATTCCAATAATAGCCGTCTCATTTAAATAATGGGGCGGTTTTTTGTTCGGGAATTATTTGGAATGCTGTGAAAGGGACGTAGGACTAAAGGACGTAGGACTAAAGGACGTAGGCCAAAGGGACGTAGGACTGGAAGAAAATTCTTGGAGTACTACGTTCTTTTCAAAGTGTAATTTCTTCCAATGAGCTTTGCATAAAGGTCCAATACAAACCTATTATAAACTTCACTCACATTCAAAGCAGTTAAGCAACCTTGGGGGCAATTCCAAATCCTTCGAGCCTTTTAAGGGTTCATGCAAAACGCCCTGCGTATCAATTTCTTTTTTAAAAGCCATCGCATATTCCATCAAGCGGTCGCGCCTTGCTTTTAATTTAGATTTAATTTCTTCCCCATGTAACTCATAGATGCCCGAAGGCCATATAGCCAAAGCTTCATCTATTGCACGGTCTGTCAACTGCTTTTGTACGAATTCGGCCTGTTTTTGAAATATATCTATGGATGTATTTTGCAAAAAATATCTATCAAATGGATAAACCAGACCGGGAATATAATCTATCTCAGCTTCAAAAGAGCGTAAGCGAGGTTGAATATTTTTGGATGATACAACAGTTGGAATCAAGCCGTCAATTGAAAAAAATGCATTGTCCCTATCTCCGGCCAATGGAATGCCCACTATATCATTTTCCTGTTTTTGCAGCACCCATCCCCATTGTTTGGCATGCCTATCCCAATCGCCAATCACTAAATCGAATAAACGGTTGCGCACCAATAGTTCCTTATCAAGTTTCAACCTTTTGCCCAATTCCATTTTCTTTTCCTGTAAAGCTTCGGTATCCACTATCTCAATTACATTGTTCAAGGAAGTCCAATTGGTAGGGCTTTCGGTTTCATATTCCAACCAATACAGTTTGTTTCCATAGGCAACATCATATTCCCCCAAGCCCTCTTGTTGGGGAACGAAAACCAAAGTAGGATGTGTATGAAGAATAGAAATAGATTCGGCCAATTTTGCTACAACTGTCGCGCTGTAGGAATGTTGGGCGGAAATGCCGTCAACAATTATATTTTCTATCCCGAGCGTTTTCGCAAATTCCGGAATCAGTGGCTCAGGGTCTTTAGCTACACTTCTAAGAGTGTAATAAATTCCTTTCGGATTTTCAAGGCGTAGGGATTTAGTTTGATTTCCTCCCCCTTCTTTAATAATTGTTAGACCGCCTCTCAAGGTATCCAAAAAGACCACGGGCACTTTAACGGGAATAGACCATTCCGCCCTATATTGCTCCCCCTGCACCATTTCTTTCAATACAGTGCCAGTATACATAGTGGTTACAGCAATGTTTACCGAATCCTGCTTTTTAAAATCCAGTGTATGTATGTTTTCCGCATCTACAATAATCTGTGAGTCAACCTCCGTTGGAGTACTCCATATTGAAAGATAAATTATTAGCACTACTACCACAGCTATACTTAGGAAAATAACGATAAACTTTTTCATAAAGATCTTGGGTGAAGATGACAATTTATTGAATTTGTTTAAAGGTGAAAAGCGATTTTACTATAATGATTGAATACTTTTCTGCCTAGCGAATATTTAGAGATAATGACTTTTCTCTTTCTACTACTTACTCTTAAAACTAAGGATTAAACCCTCACTCTCAAAAAGTTTTTTCAAAAACCCGGGGTTTTCAAAAAAATCATTTCTTTGAGTTTCTTCATATGTATTTATATTAAACCGAATTTTATGGAGCCTTCATTGTGCAATTAATTATAAGGCTGTTAATAAAAAGTAAAAGTGTCAAATTTTAAACTGATTGAACTAATTTAGTATACGGAATCAGCCTAGATTTGGTTTAACAGTTCTAAAAGAGAATATAATATTCTAAATAGTTGAATTATGGATGAGCTAAAAACTTCTTTAGATAATGATTCTGATTTTACACACTCTGAAGTGTTGAGATCTAAATATTCCAAACCCGTAATCAAAAAATCTTCCAATCCATTCAAATCTTCCTATGATATAATCGTGTTCTGCCATTTGAGATGGAATTTTGTTTTCCAAAGACCGCAGCATATTATAAGCAGGTTATCAAAAAAATATTCAGTTTTATTTATAGAAGAGCCAATACCCTTTAATGATCACGAACCCCTTGGATATGAGTTTGAAGAAATTTCCCGAACCCTTCATATTTTAAGACCGAAAGTCCGATCTATTTCAGAAATATCTAAGGTTCTTGAAAATCTGTCCATCAAAAAATCTGCTACTATTGGTTGGTTTTATTCAGCAGCCTTTAGCGATCTCATTCCAGAATTTAATTTTGCCAACATTGTATATGACTGTATGGACGAACTCAGCTTATTTAAAGGTGCTCCAAAAGAACTTATCGATCAGGAGAAATACCTTATGGCTCAGGCCAATATCGTTTTTACCGGTGGAAGCGCTTTATACGAATCTAAAAATCAAGGCCATTCCAATGTACATTGTTTTCCCAGTTCCGTAGATAGGGCCCATTTTGAAAAAGCTAAAGATAATATTCCCATTCCCGAAGACATTAAAAACATCCCAAGACCTATTGTAGGCTACTTTGGCGTGATTGATGAGCGGATTGATTACGATCTTCTTCAAAAAACCGCAAAATCACTTCCCAATATCTCATTCGTAATGATTGGACCGCTTGCCAAAGTAGGGGAGGAGGATCTTCCCCGGGAATCAAACATCCATTATCTTGGAATGAGAAGCTATGGGGAACTTCCGCACTTCCTTAAAGCATTCGATATTGCCATGATGCCCTTTGCGTTAAATGATGCCACAAAATACATTAGTCCTACCAAAACTTTGGAATATATGGCTGCGGGTGTCCCCATTATATCCACTGCCGTAAAGGATGTGGTAAGACATTATAATAATTGTATCTATTTGGTGGGAAGTCCGGAGAAATTTTCAAAATCCATTCAGCAGATTTTATACGAGAAGAAAGATGAGAGGGAAAAGGAGTTTGAAGCCATTCTATCTAAAACCTCTTGGAATAATACCGTTGAAGAAATGAACAAACTCATTAATGTTTTGGCCAAATGAAGGCAGATATTGTAATCATAGGGGCGGGGATATCGGGATCGGTATTGGCAGAGAGATATTCCAAAATTGGAAAGAAAGTCTTGATTCTGGAAAAAAGAGATCATATAGGCGGCAATTGTTATGATTATATTGATGAAAACGGCATTCTCATTTCAAAATATGGAGCCCATCTTTTCCATACGGAAATAAAGGAAGTATGGGATTACGTAAACCGTTTCGCAGAATGGTATCCGTGGGAGCATAAAGTATTGGCAAAGGTTGATGATTCTTTAGTGCCAATTCCCGTTAATATTAACACCGTCAATAAATTATTTGGACTGAATATTTCCACCGAAGAAGAAATGAAGGCGTGGTTAGAGCAAAACAGATTGCCTATAAAAGATCCTAAAAACGGCAAAGAAGCTGTTCTAGACAAGGTGGGGCCAGTTCTTTATGAAAAAATGTTCCGGCACTATACCAAAAAGCAATGGGATAAATATCCCGAAGAGCTAAACGCCTCCGTTCTCAATCGGATTCCGGTAAGGACCAATAAAGATGATCGTTATTTTTCCGATAAATACCAAGCCTTGCCAAAAGGAGGATATACCAAAATTTTTGAAAATATGCTGGCCCATCCCAATATTAGGGTGGAACTCAATACCGATTATTTTGATGTAATGGATTCCTTAGAAGGTTATACAAAGCTATTTTATACGGGGCCAATAGATCGCTTTTTCGAATTTAAACACAGTTTGGAAACCAAGCTGGAATATCGCTCCATCAATTTTGTGTCAGAAACGGTTGATTCTGAATACTTCCAGTCCAATTCCGTAGTCAATTATCCCGGAATGGAGGTTGAATTTACCCGTATCGTGGAATACAAGCATTTTGGAAACCAAAAATCTTCAAAAACCACTATTGTAAAAGAATATACCACAGATGATGGTGATCCTTACTATCCAGTGCTTAATGAAAAGAATCTAGCTATCTATAAAAAATACCAGGAAGAGGCGGCTAAGGTTAAGGATGTTTATTTTGTAGGAAGGCTGGCAAACTATAAATATTTTAATATGGATCAGGCCTTTAAAAATGCACTGGACCTTTTTTATAATTTGGAAGGTAAAGGTGATGCAGGGTTGAAGACAAACACTAAAAAGATATCAAATGAAATCACCGTTCAATAGTTTCTTTATGGGTGGCTTTGAATGTGCCGACCAAATAAACCGTTCCGGCGAGCGGGTAAACCTAATGACCGAAACCAAACATGATATTTGGGTGAAGGAAGATTATCAATTGCTCAATGAATTGGGGGTAAAAGTAGTTCGCGAAGGTATTTGCTGGAGCCGTGCGGAAACAGCTCCAAATGTTTTTGATTTCTCCTATCTCGTTCCTTTTTATAAAGCCGCAAATGAATTGGGATTTCAGATAATATGGGACCTTTGCCATTTTGGTTACCCAGACGGATTGATTCCAACCCATCCACAATTCACCTCTCGCTTTGTAGCACTGTGTGAAGCCTTTTACCTTTTCCATTCCCAACATAGTAAGGAACCCTTAATGGTAGTTCCCATCAACGAAATTAGCTTTCTTTCCTGGCATTCGGGAGATGTTAGGGGCACAGTGCCATTTGCTGTAAATAGCGGCGACGACATTAAATATCATCTAGGTCAGGCCGCTATTAAGGGTGCTCAAAAATTAAAGGAGGTGTCGCCAGACTGTCTAATTTTTGCCGTAGAACCCTTAATTAAGATCCATGCCGCAGATGACACCATTTCTTGTGAAGAATTGGCCCTTCTCAATCACAATCAATTCAAGTCCATGGATATTCTATTGGGGAAAGCGTTTCCTGAATTGGGAGGGAATAATAACCTTTTCGATTATCTAGGCTTTAATTATTATTATAACAATCAATGGGATCATCAAAATACCCCTATCCCTTGGCCTGAAAAGGACCGTCCCCTTACCCCGCTTTCGCATTTGTTGCAAATGGCCTATCAACGCTATTTTAAACCCATGGTTCTCACGGAAACTGGGCATTTTGGGGAAGGTCGCGACAGATGGATCAAAGAAATAACCGTTCAATGTATTGAAGCCTTAAAAGCGGAAGTAGATTTACAGGGAATATGTATTTATCCCGTGATAGACCGTCCAGACTGGGATGATTTGAGCATTTATTCTAAAAGTGGAATTTGGGATTTTAACGAGGAGAAGGAGCGTATCCCAGATCAGCCCTATATAGATTCCTTTAAAGAATGCTTTTCCATTATAGAAAGATATTCCGAATCTGTTAGAACATCCCAAAACGTTTCAGAAGTGCAGTACGACAAATAGATAAAAACCGAAAGTAGTTTTAAAAGTTTAAAACAATTCTTTCCCTATAAAAATGAAATCTCTCCAAAACATCGACTCCTCGGAAATAAAACAAATTGAAATTATCGATAGAATTTCAAAGTGTTTGGGCAGGGGGCTCCCCGCACCCCTTTCAGACTTAAAAATGGTGGTAATTATTCCCGCGAAAAATGAAGAAGACCAAATTCTATCAACCCTTCAGAGCTTTTCAAAGCAAGTACATCAGGATGGTTTTTTTGATAAAGCGAAATTTGAAATTTTGGTTTTATGCCATAACTGTTCCGATAATACAAAGAAAAAATGCGAACTGTTTTTCGCAACCCATCCCGATATATTTGGCTATGTGCTGTGGCTCCATTCCAGAATAGCCAATACCGTTGGGGCAGCAAGAAGAATATTGATGAACATAGCTTATGCCAGACTTCCTGATGATAGAGGACTTATAATAAGCACCGATGCCGACACACTGCCCGATAAAAAGTGGCTCCATCATTTAGAAAAGTATATAGAACAAGATACCTCTCTAGTATGCGGCCTTATACTGTCCAACGTTCTAGGATTACAAGATCAAGCGATGACATATCTTCTGGCAAAAGATGAATACCTCCTTCTTAAAAGTAAATTGGAATCTAAATTGCTGCCAGATACTAACGATCCCTGGCCACGCCATAACTACCATTGGGGCCCGAATATGGCCATTAAGAAAGCGGTATATGGCGATATAGGTGGGATCCGTCCCTTGCACTTTTTGGAAGATGTAGATTTATACAATAGGGTTAAAAGTGAAGGTTATCTGGTGCGTCATTGCTTGAAGTCCAAAGTATTTACTTCCACCAGAACTGATTCCCGATGTCAAGAGGGTTTTGGCGCAGAACTTCGGGTTTGGACAGATTGGGAGGGAGTAGCCTACAATGTGGAAGGCCTGGAAAAATTATTGAGACGATATGAGATCTATGGATTGATCAAAGAATATTATAAAGACCTTTCCACCAGATTACTATCCCAGATTGCCACTTTAGCGCACATTGATAAACATGAGCTTCAGCACATGGTCAATACTTCGGAAAGAGGGGAAGCTATGACCATTAAGATGGAGGAACACCTTAATGAAAGCGAAGAGTGGAATTCCTTATATCCAAATAAAGGTGTGATGGATGTCTGTAAAGAGCTTAAAAATTACTTTACCCAGAATGCGATCCCTCATCCCTCAATTTCCTCCATAGAACAAGCTCATAACGATCATCAGTAAAGGAGGAGATCAATGAAAATAAGCCCTTTTCTTTATTGAATTTTTCAAACACTTGATGGACCAACCTTCCATTTAGAGGATATTCCCGAACATAGGAAGTCCAGTGTACCATCAGGAAATGTCCATTTTCTTCCAGATAATCCGCCACATTTTCAAAAACTGAAAGTAGATTCTTTCTATCAAAATAATACCCTATCTCGCACATACTGATAAAGTTAAATTGGTCTTCTGGAAATTCCTGAAGTATATCGGCCACCTTGTATAGAACGTTGGGTAGGGCATTTTCAATTTTTGCCTCAGCAATGGCATCTTCACTCACATCAACAGCAAGGAGGGATTTACAATGTGCGGCTAGGTGCGCAGTATGTTCCCCAATAGAGCATCCAAGTTCAAGCCCCTTGTTATATTCAGTGTCTTTTAAATATTTATCAATGGTTTCATACTTACGCTTTTCATACTCACTCGTACGGAAATTCCAAGGATCGGGATTATGGGAATAAAGAGAATCAAAATAGGATTTTGATAGTGATCTTAGGTTTTCTTCCTTATTTAAGAAAAAGAATTCAAAAGGAATTAGAAAAGGCGACAACAAATCATCCGAAAGTGTAAAACCCTCTGGATCATCATCAATAAGCGTTGAGGTTTGAGAGGCGTGTGCATAAATAGCCGCTCTTTTCCTTTCCAACATTTTTGAAATATCCAATCTGAAAATTTCCACAGTCTCTTTAATCGGCCAATCCTGCGAAGATGAATTTTTCCATAACCATATAGGATATTCTACCAATTGGATGTTATCCTCGCGAAGTGCCACTGCTGTTTTTCCCAATTCGAAAGCCGCTCTATGGTCGGGATGGGGGTCCATTCGCCAAGGTAATACCAACGAAGAAATTTTAAACTCCTTTAGAATGTCCGCCACATTTCTTGCATTATTATTCCTTTGTTCATTTTTTAAATCCTGTAACCCAGAATCGGGTTGACGTAAGAAAAATACACGCGACGGTTTCACTCCAAGAATATCACACGCTTTCTTGGCTTCTTCTTCCCGGAGGATAGCTAATTTTTCAGGAGGGTATTTTTTAGAATGTTTATGGGAAGCCTCCCCACTTGTAACAAAACAAACTATTACGGTCATATTCTGTTCCAAAAGATATTGAATCAACCCTCCACATCCTAACGCTTCATCATCTGGATGAGGTGCTAACACTAAGCTATTTCCCATTTGTTTGCCTAATTGTTCTGGGGCAAATAGGGGAGCCTTAAGTATATCGACGGCTGTGAGAATTTCTTTATCTACCATAAGCTTATTTTTTTGTTTTGGAAATAAAATCTCCTACGCTTGCAAGAGCGGCATCGGGACCTGCCTGTTTAAGATATACCCTCAGGTCCCGGATTTTCTGCTCAAGAGGACTGCCAATCATTGTGCTCTGTATTCCCACCGCTTTTTCCGCAATCGCAATTATTTCTTCACAAATATGTAAAGATGCAGATCGCATCATATTGGCAAAATTTACCTTCTCTGCTGCTGCCATATTTTTATCATTTTCGTTTTCGATTCTTTGAGCTTCCGCAATCCAAAATTTTGCAGTTTCCAGAAGAATGGCCATTTTCCCCAATCGCTTCATCTGATAAGGATCGGAAGTGCGTTTCCTTTTTACGAGTGTTTTTACCACCTCATCAAATATAGATTGTGCGCCTCCTAATTGGACGGTAGAAAACCGAACCCCGCCCCAGGAAAAATTTGGTTCCAGATAATAGTCGCGGGGTTTTCCAAGAAACTCCTTTTCCGTAACGGGCGTTTGGGTGAAGTCGATTCTGCAACTCACCGAGGCGCGCATCCCAATCGGGTTCCATAAGGACCAATCCTCCTTCAAATGGGGATGGGCATTAATATCAACTAACAACATCTGACTACTCCTATACCGTTGTGCGGTAACGAGGGCGAAATCGATACTCAGTCCTCCCGAACAAAAACTCTTGATGCCTTCCAACATGAATTCATCTCCTTTCTTGCTCAATTTCACGGATTCTTTTGGAATTTCCGTATTCCATATTCCAAAAAGATCTCCCTGCTCTGCGCACTTAAAATACTTCTCCTTTTGCTGTGCTGTGCCAAAAGCGTCTATCAGCAAAAGAGCGTTGATATGGCCTTCAATAATTCTTCCAACGGCAAGATTTCCTCTGCCCAATTCAAAAAGGAAATCCAGGATGGTTTCAGATTTTTTAGCAGCGCTTTTCTCTGCAGGCGCAACAAATAGGATTTTCAATAAATCAATATGTTTCAGAATTTGATTTACTTCCTTGGGAAATGTTCTGGGATGGTCCACAATCATTTCAAATAAACGTTTATGATCTTCAGCTTTAAACATATTATGTATTGGAGGTTGAACTGGACAGGGGATATAGCTACTATACTAAGATATTAAAACAAGATATTTTCGAACTACAAAAGATATGAATTCTTTGGAATCTTTTTTGGGGCAAAGTTGTAAGGAGGTAGGGTGAAAGGACTTAAGATGTAGGATAAATGGACGTAGGACTATAAGACGTAGGACTGGAAGACGTAGGACAAAACCCAGCCCTAAATGCTCCTTCCTCTTAAACTTCTGGGAATGACGAAGCGAAATTTCCAAGTCAGGGGAAGGTTGGGCGTATATAATTTTAATACCTTTATAAACACTCCCTCGCTAAATCTCAGATAGTTATGCCAACAATTCTAGAATTGCCGCCACGGGAGGTGGTTGAGAACCTTCAATTGCTTTCCGATGATCTTGATGCCAAGATTCCCTTTAAAAAATTGGATAAAAACCTTCTCATTGCCACATGGAACTTACGCGCCTTTGGAGACCTCACACGAAAATGGGCTTCTTCAGACTCGGATTCGCCAAAAAGAGATTTGCACTCCATCCTTTGTATAGCTGAAATTATTAGCCGTTTTGATGTGATTGCCCTTCAAGAAGTAAAAGCAAATATTCGTGCCTTGCGAGATACTTTAAAGGTGCTGGGAAGTCATTGGAGTTTTATTCTAACAGATGTAAACAAGGGAGATTCTGGAAATGGAGAGCGCATGGCATTTCTTTTCGATACCCGTAGGGTAAGTCTTTCCGGCTTGGCATGCGAGTTGGTAGTGCCCAATGAATGGTATAATACCATTGACGCCAATGCACTGAATGAACAATTTGTAAGAACCCCCTACGCCGTGGGGTTCCGCACTTTGGACAAAACCTTTGTTATGGTAACGCTACATATAAAGTACGGCAAAAAGGGCGAGGATAGGATCAAAGAACTAAAAGGAATAGCCAAATGGCTTGCCGATTGGGCTAGCGATTTAAATGCATTCGATCAAAACCTTATCGCTTTAGGCGATTTTAATATCGATGCCCGTGGCGATCTGTTGGATAAAACTTTTCTCTCCGAAGGCCTTTACGTTCCGCCAGCCTTACAACACGAAAATGCTGTCCGTTCTATTTTCAACCAAACAAAATATTACGATCAAATTGCCTGGTTCAATAATAACCAACACCTCCCCAACCTCTCTCTCGGATTTATAAAAGCCGGGAACTACGATTTCGTACCAACAGCCCTAAAAAACAAAAATCTTAATAAGCTAAGTCTGTCCTGGCATATCAGCGACCATTACCCCCTATGGACAGAATTTGAAGTTTAAATATCTATTATGACCTATAATAAATCCGGCATACGTCGTACCTCGTGAAGCGAAGCGTTCGTGATTCAACCCATCCAACAAAACCCTCGTGCCTCATGAAGCAAAGCGCTCCTGATTCAACCCATCCAACAAATCCGTCGTGCCTCGTGAAGCGAAGCGTTCGTGTTTCAAACCGTCCAACAAAGCCGTCGTGCCTCGTGAAGCGAAGCGTTCGTGATTCAAACCGTCCAACAAAACCGTCGTGCCATGTGAAGCGAAGCGTTCGTGTTTCAAACCGTCCAACAAAACTGTCGTACCTCGTGAAGCGAAGCGTTCGTGATTCAAACCGTCCAACAAAGCTGTCGTGCCTCGTGAAGCGAAGCGTTCGTGATTCCAACCGTCCAACAAAGCTGTCATGACTCGTGAAGCGAAGCGTTCGTGTTTCAAACCGTCCAACAAAGCCGTCGTACCTCGTGAAGCGAAGCGTTCGTGATTCAACCCGTCCATTAAGAAATCATTCCTTCTTAAACGGCGATTTCTTCACATTCCCCTCATCTCCATACCCCGCAGGATCATTAGATTCTGGCACCTTATCGGGATCTTCTTTTTTCGGCTCTCTCACCTCATCCGGTCGGGAATTGGGATCTCCTTGCTTGTCCTGCTCCTCAATATCCTGTTCGTTCTTAATCTTGGGGTCGAGCATTGGCGTTTTCTTTTTCATGATTCTGAATTTTAAAAGGTTACATTTTTTTTAGTACTTAAAGATGTACAAGCTATTAAATCTCCTGCGCTCTAGGGTTTGTGGTAACAATATTTAACAGCCTATTTCTTTATAAACGTTAAAATAAAATCGTTTCCAAATAAAAAACCCCAATTCCTATATACGGAATTGGGGTTCTTAAAAGGAATAAAAGTCTTTAATCCTTGATTAACTTCACCGTTTTTGAGCCGGTTTCGGTATTTAACTTAGCGATATACAAACCACTAGCTAATGGGGAAAGATTGATAGCGCCAGAATTGATTTCGTTAAAGGACATTACTTTTTTGCCCAATACATCAAAAACGTCTACAGAAACAACTTCCGAAGTACTACGAATGTTCAGTACATCTCTTACAGGATTTGGGAATACACTCAAATCTACTTTCTCAACCGAATTAGTGGAAAGAGCAGAAGAGATGTCGATAATGAATCCTTTAGTTTCCATTTCGTTAAAGTCAGCTCCCAGACCACCTACAAACGCACCGTTAGGAGAAATAGCTGTTACCACAGAAAAAGTGATGCCCAGCGTGTCAAAGCCCAAGCTAGCGATATAGTCATCCAGATTGTGAAAGCCGCTATCCTTAAACCAAATAAAGCCTTCTCCCATTAATATACCCTCAAAAGGAGAAAATGAAAACCCTACAGCTGTTTTTCCATCTAGGGAAATAGCGCTGATGCTGTTTATATATTCTTCATTTGGATGGCTATAATAGGTAATTCCATCTGTTTCATTCCAGATATACGCACCATTGTCCAAAGTGTATCCAGTAATGGTCTTCCCGTCGCCACTTACGGCCAGAGCTTCTCCCAATGGATTACCCTCTTCATCCGTTAAAATTTCTTGTTGGTGGTTTCTCCATACCGCCCCTTGACGAATTCCTTGGTCGGAATCCTGCCATCCAACGATAACTGAGCCGTTGGTGCTAACGGCGTTCGCGCGAGAGTTTCTTCCCGCTACCGAACTGCCCAGGTCTGTTGGCATTCCTGGACCTTCCCAAACAGCGGCATGTGCAGTGCCCGCATTGACCCATGCAAGACCCACATTAAAATCTCCTCCCGAAGACATGCCAAATACGGCAGCCCCTCCATCAGGAGTGAATCCTGGCAGGTAAACCCATTCCTCTCCAAGGATTGGAACATAGATTCCTCCAGTTTCCCTGTTGGTATCTGGATCCACGACAGTTGCAGAAATAAAGATGCCATCGGCAGAGATATTCGTATTTCCAGAAACCCCATTCTCGGATGTGTTACCTATAAAACGTCCTTCCTCGGTTTGGCTCCATATAAAATGTTCCACTCCGGCAACGTTTCCTACGGCAGTCCCTTCGTTTGAAATTCCGGTTACTTGAGCGTCATAGCCCACGCATAAACTTGTGCACTCGTCGCAAAAAAGGCGAGCAATGCGATTTGGGATAAATAAAATTTCTTCATTATTAGGTTTTTTTTGTTAATCAGGCGAAGATATAGATGTCTCTCTGTTTGCAGGTCAATATGCCACAGAAAATGGTTTTTTTAACACAAGCAGCGGCGAAAATCTGAAACCGTCGTGCCTCGTGAAGCGAAGCGTTCGTGATTCCAACCGTCCAGTACAACAAAGCCGTCGTGCCTCGTGAAGCGAAGCGTTCGTGATTCCAACCGTCCATTTCAACAAAGCCGTCTTGCCTCGTGAAGCGAAGTGGTCGTAATTCAAACCGTCCATTTCAACAAATTTGTCGTGCCTCTTGAAGCGAAGCGTTCGTGATTCCAACCGTCCATTTCAACAAATTTGTCATGCCTCGTGAAGCGAAGCATTTCGATAATACTAAAGCATATTCTAAAAGTTTTTATGTTCTACGGAATGCCGTAAAGAAGCGATTTAGCCTTTGATTATATTCGCAGTAATTAATAATGAATATCCACCTTTTTAAGGTTATTTTTAAAACCAAGTAGGTCAATATGCCAATAATGTAAACACTTGGGCTTATTGTTAAAAAGCTCTATCCAGACCTTATACAAATAGATTGAATTTAATTAAACTTAAACAAGATGAAAAAAACTATTACCCAACAAATGGTCGAGGAGCTGCATATAAAAAATCCACTCCGTACGTATTTTGACGCTGGTTCGTCTCAATTTAACCGAACTGATTTTAATGAAAAAATCCACACATTAGAGAGGGTTGTTTCAAGTGGTTATGATCTTAACAAGGTCATTCAACAATACAAGTACAATTTTAGTTCAGACGGTTATAAGCATATTCACGATAATGCTATCCCAACCTTAATAAAGTATATTCGATATTTAGACAATACTATAAATCTTCAAGAATTGGAAAAGGCAGCAGACGCTGAGGTGATAAAGCTTTTAACAGATATGATATTAAAAAAGGATAAAGTGTAAACCCTTATTAAGTTTAAAACTTTCATTTTTTAAAGGGGTTAATTATGTTAAAATAATCCTAAGGGAAATGGTATATTTGGATGAGTTTTTACCAATTACTTTGAGGAGTCCCGGAAAGAAAGAATTAATATTCCATCTATATTTGAAAATTCCCCACAATAAACCCAAACCCCATGAATCACTCTTCCCACAATAAATTAGTATCCTTTGTCTGGTCCATTGCCGATGATTGCTTACGCGACGTATATGTTCGCGGAAAATACCGCGATGTGATTTTGCCCATGGTCGTGTTGCGCCGTTTGGATGCTTTGCTTGAACCCACCAAAGAAGCTGTTCTTGAAGAGCTTGCTTTCCAGCGTGACGAAGCCAAATTCACCGAATGGGATGAAAACGGCTTACGTGATGCTTCTAGCTATGTTTTTTACAATACCAGTAAATGGACCTTGCAATTATTGCACGATACCGCTACCAACAGCCAACAGATTTTACTCGCTAACTTCGAGGATTATCTCAACGGGTTTAGTGGTAACGTAAAAGAAATTATCGACAAGTTTAAACTCCGTAGTCAGGTGCGCCACATGGCTTCCAAAGATGTGTTGCTAGATGTGTTGGAGAAATTCACTTCACCACATATCAATTTAACGCCCTTTGAAAAAGAAGATTCCGAAGGCAGAAAAATGCCCGCACTTTCCAATTTGGGAATGGGCTATGTATTTGAAGAATTGATACGGAAATTCAACGAAGAAAACAACGAAGAAGCGGGAGAACACTTTACACCACGTGAAGTAATTGACCTCATGACGCACATTATATTCGATCCCATTAAAGAAGATTTGCCACCTGTAATGACCATTTATGATCCGGCGTGTGGAAGCGGAGGGATGCTAACTGAAGCCCAGAACTTCATCAAAGATGAAGAAGGCGTTATCAAAGCCATGGGCGATGTCTATCTCTTCGGAAAAGAAATCAACGACGAAACCTATGCTATTTGCAAATCGGATATGATGATTAAAGGGAACAATCCCGAAAACATCCGTGTGGGCTCTACCTTATCTACCGATGAGTTTGCAGGCACTACGTTCGACTTTATGCTTTCCAATCCGCCTTATGGGAAATCTTGGAGTAGTGAGCAGAAATATATTAAGGATGGAAAAGATGTAATCGACCCACGTTTTAAAGTAGTGCTTTCTGATTATTGGGGGGTTGAAGAAGAGGTGGATGCCACTCCACGGTCGTCGGATGGGCAATTGCTTTTCTTGATGGAAATGGTGAGCAAGATGAAACCACTATCCCAAAGCCCCAATGGCAGCAGAATCGCTTCGGTTCATAACGGAAGTAGCCTTTTTACGGGTGATGCCGGTGGAGGTGAAAGCAACATTCGCCGATACATCATTGAAAACGATATGCTCGATGCCATTGTGCAAATGCCCAACAACTTATTCTACAATACAGGAATCACAACATATATCTGGATTTTAACCAACAACAAAGCACTACACCGAAGAGGAAAAGTGCAATTGATAGATGCTGGACAATTATATAGAAAGCTTCGGAAAAACCTAGGTAATAAAAACTGCGAATTCGCCCCAGAGCATATTGATGAAATTGTCGAGGTCTATACCGATATGAAAGCGGTAGAAAGTGGTACTTCTGCAGGCTCAGCAACCAATCAGATTGCAGCCCAAGTATTCGACAATGAAGACTTCGGCTATTACAAAGTAACCATCGAACGCCCAAAACGACTGAAATCGCAGTTCACTCAAGAACGGATAGAAAGTCTTCGTTACGATAGAGTGCTTCAAGAACCGATGCAATATGCATATGAAACATTTGGAGACAGTGTGTATAAGGATATAAGCCAACACGCCAAGGATATCTTGGAATGGTGCGAGCAAAACGATTTAAACCTTTCCTCTGCCAACAAGAAGAAACTCATCAAAAAAGATACTTGGAAAAAACACCACAATTATATTGCACTTGCCAATAAATTGGAAGCGCATTTTGGTGATAAAGTTTTTAATGATTTCAACACTTTTGAAAATGAGGTTAACCAAATAATCAAAGCAGAAAAATTAGATGCCTCCGCTTCCGATAAAAAGGCCATTCTAAATGCTGTGAGTTGGTATGATGCCGATGCCGAAAAAGTAATCAAGAAAAGAGAAAAGTTGACTGGTGATAAATTGCAGGATTTGTTAATCCATCTGGGATGCAGCGAAAGCGATTTGTCTGACTTTGGTTATTTCCCCACCAAAAAGAAAGGTGACCCTGCCAGCCGTGGTTGGTTTATAACCTACGAAACCGAAAGCGATCTGCGCGATACCGAAAACGTCCCATTAAAAGATAGCATCCACGAATACTTTTTAAAAGAAGTGAAGCCACACGTTGACGAAGCTTGGATCAATTTAGACAATACCAAAATTGGTTATGAGATCAGTTTCAATAAATATTTCTATAAGCATACGCCTTTAAGAAGCATAGAAGAGGTAACCGCAGATATATTGCAATTGGAGGAAAAAAGCGATGGATTAATTGCAGAAATATTGAATTTTTAATCCCGTAGATACGCGATTTATGATGATACGCGATTCATCGCGTATCATCAAACAACAACATTTTTATAACAACACCCGACCATCAGTAATAAAATGACCAACAAATTCCGAAACAAATACCGCATACCATCCGCAAGGACGCAGAATTGGGATTACGGGTCTAATGGTGCGTATTTTATTACTATTTGTACAGCAGATAGGATTTGTTTTTTTGGTGAGGTTAAAAATGGGGAGATGGAACTAAATGATTCTGGACGAATTGCCCAGAATATTTGGAATCTCATTCCACAACAATTTCCCTACGCGGGATTGGGGGATTTTGTGATAATGCCAAATCATATACACGGAATATTGGTAATTGATAAATTGGTTGATCCAATGGTTGATTCTTCCACGGAGGTAGAGACGCGATTAATCGCGTCTCTACCGTCATCACCAATCGCATCCCAACAATCATCGCCATCACCCAAAACCCCTGGTGGCATTACAGGCGATAAAAACCCTATGAATCACGAAAACATTTCACGCATTATCCGGTGGTACAAAGGACGATGCACATTTGAAATCCGAAAAACCAACGCGACCTTTGGATGGCAATCGCGATTTTATGATGAAATTATCCGCAACGGAGAATCCTTTGATCGAATTTCCGAATATATTATCCATAATCCCAAAAATTGGAATACAGATAAAAACAATAAATGATGAATCAAAACCATATTCGCCTGTAGCCCGAGTCGTGAAGAAATCAAAAAACAAGTCGTTTAAAAGCATTTAATAAACTCGAATAACATAATGTCAATTATAGAAACCCATATAAAATCAAAGAAATCAAGAGAATCAAATAAATCAATGGTTCAGACGTATGCATGCTACATACCCTCTGGTGTAGAATGGTTGGGAGAAATTCCGGAGCATTGGGAATTAACTAGATTGGGAACACGATTTAAAGAAAGAAAAAATAAAGTCTCCGATAAAGATTATCCTCCATTATCAGTAACAAAGAATGGAACCATACCACAATTGGCAAATGCTGCAAAATCCAATGATGGAGATAATAGGAAGTTAGTAAAAAAAGGAGATTTTGTAATTAATAGTCGCTCCGATAGAAAGGGGTCTAGTGGTATTGCCTATCAAGATGGTTCGGTCTCACTTATCTATATTGTTTTAGAGCCTGATGATATTCATCCAATTTATTGCAACTATCTTTTAAAATCCTATAATTTTATTGAAGAATTTTACAGGATGGGACATGGAATTGTAGCCGATTTATGGACTACAAGGTATGATGAGATGAAAGCAATCATGGTTGGAATTCCACCACTTTCAGAACAAACCAAAATAGCCCAATTTCTAGACGATAAAACCACCAAAATAGAGAATGCTATTGCTATTAAACAGCAACAGATAAACCTACTTAAAGAACGCAAACAAATTTTAATACATAAAGCCGTAACACGTGGTTTAGATGCTAATGTTGTCTTAAAAGATTCTGGTGTGGAATGGATTGGTGTGATTCCTGAGCATTGGAATTGCGTTAAATTTAAGTTTATTATTCGCACCAAGGCTCGATTGGGTTGGAAAGGATTAAAAGCGGCTGAATATGTTGACAAAAGTAATTATGGTTTTCTTTCAACACCAAATATTAAAACCAGAGATATTGATTTTGATAGTGCATACTTTATTACTAAAAGAAGATATTATGAATCGCCTGAAATTATGCTACAAAAAGGAGATGTTCTATTAGTAAAAGATGGTTCAACATTAGGAATTTCAAATATAGTAAGAGACTTACCTTTTAAATGTACTGTAAATTCTTCTATTGCTGTTTTACGTGTAATGGATGGTGTAAATCTTTTACCAGAATATTTAAATTACTTTTTGAAGAGCGAAACTTGTCAAAGAATTATCGATAAGAAAAAAGATGGTATGGGGGTGCCTCATCTGTTTCAATCTGATATAAACAATTTTAGTGTTCCCGTTTTCTCAATTGAAGAGCAGGGTCAAATCTCAGAATATATAGAAAAATCATCTATTAAACTTGATGAAGCTATTGGTTTAAAACAGCAAGAGATTGCCAAGTTAAAAGAGTATAAGAGTAGTTTAATAAATGGGGTTGTAACTGGTAAGGTTAAGGTGTTTTAATTATGAAATTTTATAAAGTATAATTAACCAAATTATAAACTTATGACTAAAACTTTAAGTAACGATTCTACAAAAAAGCAATTGGGATTTGAATATCAAAAAATGATTGCTTTGGAATACTGTCTTAATGCGAAAAATGGAGAATATGTTTATATAGAATGTTTTGGGGATGTGCAGCATGGTACTGAATCCGTGGAAGTGAAGCATCACGAAGGAAACTCTAACCTCACTAGCAACTCTGTGGATGTATGGGAAACTTTAAAAAACTTAGTTTTAGAATACGAGTTGATCAAGTCAAATGATAAATTTCTACTACACACAACTGAAACCATACAAAAGGATTCTATTTTTTATGGTTGGAATGAATTATCTAAGAATGCGAAATACAAAAAACTTAAAGACCAACTTATTTCTACATCATCTAAGGAGTTTAAAGATGTGATTTTTGATATTAAAAAGATAGGTAAAAGTGATTTATTAGGAATTCTGGATAAGTTTATAATTAATAGTAGTCAGCCAAAAATTGAGGAGAAACTTGAAGAGTTAAAAGGACATTTATCATTTGATATAATTCCTGAAAACTATAAAAGTGATGCGATAGGGATTATGAATCAATGGATTATTGAAAGAGCTATCGAAGATTCAAATAAATGGGAAGTTAATATTACTGATTTTAAGAATGATTTTAGGTCTAGCTTAAGTCAATTCACTAAGGACTATACGCCGTTTCCAAGTATAGAAAAGACTAAAGTAAATGATGAAGAAATAAATAAGGGGTTTAGGTTTATAAATAACTTGAAAGCTATTTCACTAAATCAAAAGGATTTGCATCAAGCCTTTCAAGATTATATCAGATCTGAAGACGCCTATGAGAAAATGTTAAAAACAAACCCAACATTAGGTAAGGAATTGATTTCGTATGAGGATGATTTGCAGGACGAGATAAATACAGAAAAGAGTAAGATGTCTTATTCATTATCGAAAGAATCTTTTAGCGACAATTCTCATATAGAGAAGTCACGAGACGTTTACTTTAATTGTATTCTAAAGCCTCATAGCGAAGTTTTAGGAGTAAAAGGAACCCGAAAGTATTTTCGAGATGGAAGAATTCAAAACATCAACGAGACTACTGATTTCGAGTGGAAATATAAAGAGACTGATTTATGAAATTAGAGCACACAGAGAAAGTATTATTTAACCCATTGTTTACGTCAAAACTCTTATTAATGGCATTAAGCGGAGCTAAAAACAAACAACTAAAGATGGAGCTTGTTTTTTATATTCTTCCATTGATTTATAACGATAGGGTAAAAAATAAGCTAATTAGATGTAATTCTAGAAGTTCTTTTAACACATTTTTAGACCAAGATATAAAAAGGGAGCTAATTGTAATTGAGAGTCTTTTAAAAAACTATAATGTCCCGTCCTGAAATAGCGATACACTAAAACCTTAGTGTAATGAAAACATCACAAAACAGTGGGTATAGGAAACGTACCCAAAAAGACTACTCACTTTCTTTTAAGCTCCAGCTAATTCAAGAAATAGAACAAGGTGTTCTTACAAAAAGCGAAGCAAAGACCAAGTATGGTATCCAAGGGGATTCA
>Ga0208015_1000276_pt1 | contig 32420 bp, 28 predicted proteins | sample 26BtaG_FD_184101 | JGI IMG/M metagenome (GOLD analysis project Ga0208015, IMG submission 184101) | Marine viral communities from Cariaco Basin, Caribbean Sea - 26B_WHOI_OMZ_CsCl (SPAdes) (version 2) | ecosystem: Environmental > Aquatic > Marine > Oceanic | place: Caribbean Sea: Cariaco Basin... | reverse complement strand
CTTCCATACACTGATAACCATCAAGGTTAACCGCTAACTAGGAATGACTCATGCAAATTATTTTGTTACAGCGTATCGTCAACCTTGGTAAACTCGGTGAAACTGTCGATGTAAAACCAGGTTACGGACGTAACTTTCTTATCCCTCAGGGCAAAGCACTACCTGCTACTAAAGCTAACATTGAAAAGTTCGAAGCACGTCGCGCTGAACTTGAAGCTGAAGAAGCAAAAGAGATCGCTGTTGCTCAAGAGCGTGCTGATGCATTGACTGACGTTAATGTTATCATGCGTGCTAAATCAGGTGACGAAGGCAAGCTATTCGGCTCTATCGGTACTCGCGATATCGCTGAAGCATTGACTAACTCAGGTCTAGAAGTAGACCGTGCTGAAATCAAGCTACCTGAAGGCACTCTACGTCAAGTTGGCGAATACAATGTTGATATTCAGCTACACCATGACGTTACTGCTAGCATCTTAGTTACTATTCTTTCTGAAGATGGTAACAACGAAGATTCAGCTGACGAAGAAGCTGCTGAAGAAGACTATTCTGAAGAGTAATCTTCTATATAGTTAGACTCAGTCTGCAAAAAGCCAGCAACTTAGGTTGCTGGCTTTTTTACGTGCGTCATTTTTGACATTAAAGTCTATGTATTTAGACTATTTATATCGCTAACTTACACCCCTTTATCTCGATAAATTAGGATTTTATATATTCCTAAACAGCTTAGGATTCTCAAAAAATCTATTGCTATGATAGCGGTGTTATCTATGCAATGTTGTAGTAACTAAATGCAACAACTACCTTAAAAACGCTATACCAAACAACAAGATACTGCCTATATAATCATCTTTATTACTATTAGCAGAATTGATAATCTACTGCTATCTAATGTACTAATAGGGCGCAAGAACATGAAAGAAAATAATAACATCCATACCGATGACAAGCTTATCTGTATTCAAGGTAATGCATACTACTCCGAAGGTGAGGTGTATACAGTTGGCAGAATAGTCAATGACAAATACTTTCAGCTGCTGACCAGTGGCAATGATGATCATTGGTATGCCACATTGGATGATCAGGGCATTTACGTCAGCTTTGATACTGAAACTGCTACCAATAACAAAGCTTTTTTTGATAAGATTGCCTAACTGTCAATCAGGGCACTCCTTAGAATACCTATTCTAAAAATAATCATTACTCAGGTAGGTAAATATTGTTTAGACAAAAACTGGTCATTATAGATGGCCAGTTTTTTTTGGTTTGAAGTATTAGCAATTGCTAGTTATACAAGTATTTCCACACACGTCTTCGACGTTTTCTTACTGATTTCCGTCATTTTAAAATTAAGTATCTCTCAATTTTTTGTCAACAGCGCCAACTATTTAACGAATCTATTTCCTAGCGGCGTCTATTTGCTATAAAATATGCCCCTTTAAAATTTCGTATCGTTAGTGATGCAGATAGTTGGTCCAATATCGTTTAAATGTAGATATGGTAAAAGCACTTGCAAGCACTACGCAAAGTAGAATTAGCAAGCTATATACCGTATTTAATCTCGATATAATTGGCTGTATTGCATTGGTAATCAATTAAGATATAAACCATATTGAGACAGTGATGATTGTATTTTGGCTTGTGCTGACCATTCTTTTTATTATTTTCGCTACCGCAAAATTGAAGTGGCATCCTTTTTTAGTATTGATCTTGTCCGCTTTCTTGGTCGCACTATTTTATCAAGTACCACTTAATACGGTCGCAAAAACGATCTCTGATGGTTTCGGTGGTATCTTGGGCTATATCGGTCTTGTGATTGTATTTGGTACAATTATTGGCTTAATCCTTGAAAAAACGGGTGCTGCTATCGTAATGGCAGAGTCCGTTATTAAAGTATTGGGACCACGCTTCCCTACTTTGACCATGTCTATCGTCGGTGCAGTCGTTTCGATCCCTGTGTTTTGTGACTCTGGCTATATTATCTTGAACTCTCTAAAAGAGTCTTTGGCTGAGCGATTACATGTATCAAGTGTCGCGATGAGCATTGCCTTAGCCACCGGTCTATACGCTACCCACACCTTTGTCCCGCCTACGCCAGGCCCAATCGCAGCGGCAGGTAATTTAGGACTAGAGTCAAACTTAGGCTTGGTTATCATGGTCGGTGTGGTTGTCACGGCTGTTGCCGTATTGGCCGGTTGGTGGTGGTCGAATCGCTTTCTTAATGCCACGCCTGACAATATCAATGCGGCAGATGCTCCAGCAGCAATGCCTGAAGGAATGAAAACTCGTGACGATTACAGTCACTTGCCTTCAGCAACAATGGCGTTTTTACCAATCATCGTTCCTATCATATTAATCTGCTTATCTTCGGTTGCTAATTTCCCAAGCGCACCATTTGGCAGTAGCATGGTAGCGGAGATTTTGATATTCATTGGTAACCCGCTTACTGCACTACTTATCGGTTTGTTCTTATCGTTTTTCTTGATTAAATCAAGCCAAAAAACGCAAGAAATCAGCGATAGTATCTCGCAAGGCTTGGTAGTAGCAGCCCCTATCCTATTGATCACTGGTGCTGGTGGCGCGTTTGGTGCCATGCTGAAAGTGACGCCGATCGGTGATTACCTAGGTTCGACGCTATCTGCTTTGGGTTTAGGTATCTTCATGCCATTTATCGTCTCTGCTGCGCTAAAAACAGCACAAGGCTCAACCACAGTCGCATTGGTTACTACTTCTGCTATGGTTGCCCCACTATTGAGCCAGATTGGCCTAGACAGCGAGCTTGGCCGCGTGTTCTGCGTGATGGCAATTGGTGCCGGTGCCATGACCATCTCACATGCCAACGACAGCTTCTTTTGGATTGTTAGCCAGTTTAGTCGTATGAGCGTGGCACAAGCGTACAAGGCTCATTCAATGGCTACTGGTATCCAAGGTGTGACTAGCATCGTATTTATCTGGTTGTTAACCCTAGTATTTATCTAGTTCATGAGATTGGGTATTTATACATACGTTTATTTGATTATTACTAAGTAAACGTTTTAAAACATGACACTATCGCAAAGATCGTGTCATTAAGATATTCAAAGAGAGCCGTATGAAAATTTTGATCGCCCCTGACTCGTTTAAAGAAAGTTTAGAAGCACTGAACGTGTGCCACGCCATTCAATCTGGTTTTAGTCAGGTGTTTCCAGATGCTGACTATAAGCTGTTGCCAATGGCCGATGGCGGTGAAGGCACCTCTGCGGTATTGTCTTATGTATTGGGCGGGCGCTGGAAAGAAGTCAGAGTACATGACCCATTGATGAGACCGATTACCGCAAAGTATCTGTTATTGCCTGACGCGACCGCTGTTATCGAAGTGGCTCAAGCCTGCGGATTGCATCTACTGACAGCTGATGAGCGTAATCCTGTTATTGCGAGTAGCTATGGTGTTGGGGAGCTGATCGAAGATGCGTTAGAAGAAGGTGCTAAGCGTATCGTTATCGGTCTAGGTGGTAGCGCAACCAATGATGCAGGACTTGGTATGCTAATGGCGCTAGGCATAACATTTCATGACATCAATGATAGCCTACTCACTCATGGTGGTGGCGCACTTGCCAGCCTACATAAGCTCGATAATACTAGCCTGCATGCAAGGATATCAGACACGGTATTTGAAGTTGCTTGTGATGTGACCAATCCGTTATGCGGTCTGCTGGGTGCAAGCGCAGTATTTGGCCCACAAAAAGGCGCTTGTCCAGAGCAAGTCAATACCTTGGACAAGGCACTCAGTCACTTTGCGACCATATGTGGACAGCATGGCTACGAAGACTGTCAATACGTTGAAGGCGCTGGCGCTGCTGGTGGTCTTGGCTATGCGATGATGACGTTCTTTCAAGCTCAGCTAAAGTCAGGCTTCGATACGGTTGCCGAAGTGGCTCACCTGTCACAACATATCGCAGAGGCAGATCTCGTCATCACTGGCGAAGGCAAGCTCGATGCGCAAACAGCTATGGGTAAAGTGGCAGGCGGTATCAGCCAAATCGCTCAGGCTAGCCGTACTCCTGTCATCGCTATCTGCGGCAGTGTCGACGGACTAAAACCTGCCCAGACCAGTCAGTTCGATGTGGTCATGCCAAGTATCCAAAAAGTAGACACGATCGATAACGTGTTAGGCTCTGCTTATAACAATATTGAAACTACTGCTGCTAATATTGCTGCAAGTATCAAACTTGGGCAGACCTTAAAATAGACGCAATCTTTCATAGTCGCAATCTATCAATAAGCCTCCTCCACTAAATGCACAGCTATTGAACTTTCGATTAACCCTTTGCTAGCTGTGCATGTATCATTCTCAACATGTCTATAGCCATTTTTTTACTTCGTCAATGACCGTATGCATTCTATTAGAGAGTGCCTGCTGTCGTCTGACTGCCAGATATAGCGTCTCACTAACGGCAACTGGTAAATGATGACTGTTAATCAGCTCAGGCTTTGGATAAGCAGCCACTGCGTGTGCTGGCAAGACAGTAAAACCTATTCCTCTGCTGACTGGCTCTAAGATTAACCCTATCTGATTCGAAAAGCCCTTTTTCTCAAAATTATTGATATGCTGAAATTGCTCATAATTGGCAGTTAATAGCATGCCTGCATGGTGGGCGCCATCTGGATGATCGATAAATCCAAGCTCGATAAGCTGCTCCCAGCTAGGCTCTACTGTAGCCGCAGGGGTTACTAGTATCAATGCTTCTTGTGCCACAGGTTTGCAACTAACCGTCTCATCGTCTGAGATATCTGTCATAAAGCCGACATCAATCTCGTGATTAGCCAGTGCCCGCTCAATATCAGAGTTTGGAGCAAAACGGTAGTCAATCACTAGCTTTGGATGCTGCTGCTGTAGTGTCAAAAGCTGCGGATACAGTTTAAGTCCCACACTACCTGGTGACATCAAACGTACCAACCCTTCATAAGGCGGATCTTTACCGATTCGCTGTTCTAAATTCGATAATCGCTGCAATATCTCGCCTGCTTCTTTATAAAGCTGCTCCCCTGCATTGGTCAATGAGAACTGCTTTCCTTGTCGAATCAACAAGTCCGTATCTAGTTGCTCCTCTAACTTACTTATGTGTTGGCTCACACCAGACTGCGTCATATATAGACGTTCAGCTGTGCGGGTAAAGTGCCCAACTTCGGCAAGCGTGCAAAAGGTGCGTAACCATGTGATATTTATCATTAATTTTCATAATTATTTATATAATATTTGATAATTTTACATAATGAATATGCGTTTGTATACTGGCCTCACGTTAAACAAGAATACAGCAAACAGGAGCACAAACTATGAACAACGTTTATCCAAGAAGCTTTTCGCACATCGGTCTGTCAGTACCTGACTTAGATGCCGCCGTAAAATTTTATACTGAGGTGATGGGGTGGTACACCATCATGGAACCAACTGAGATTATCGAAGATGATAGCCCGATCGGTGAGATGTGTACTGAAGTATTCGGTGCTGGTTGGGGCAGCTTTCGTATCGCTCACCTATCTACTGGTGACCGTATCGGTGTTGAGATTTTTGAATTCAAAAACCAAGAAAACCCTGAAAATAACTTTGAATACTGGAAAACAGGTATCTTTCACTTCTGTGTTCAAGATCCAAACGTTGAAGAGTTGGCTGAGCGTATGGTTGCAGCAGGCGGTAAAAAACGTATGGAAAAACCACGCTACTACTACCCTGGCGAAAAACCTTACCGCATGATCTATATGGAAGACCCGTTCGGCAACATCGTTGAAATATATAGCCACAGTTATGAGCTTATCTATAGCGAAGGCGCATACTAGGTTTAGTATAAATACAGCTTAGTATGAATTTAGCTTATATCTGATTGAAAAACCAATAGCGTACTCATCACCTGAGTGCGCTATTTTTTCGTGCGCTTTCTATGTGCTCCATCTATCGTATAGAATATGAGCCATGCTACTATTTAGTCAGCTATATATAAAACTATAAACCAACCCATTATCAAGGATGATAAATGACTCAATTAGGCACCACTCTAGACCTAGACGACCTTCTGGTTATTAGAGAAGACAATAAAGAAAGTGGCGTCGTCACGCTCACCTTAAACCAACCCAAACAATTCAATGCCCTGTCCGTTGAAGTACTATCTGCCATGCAAGCAGAACTGGATAATATCGCTCAAGACGATACGATCAGAGTCGTGGTTATTCAAGCGACAGGCAAGGCATTCTGTGCTGGTCATAATCTAAAACAAATGCGCGCACACTCAGATGCAGCATTTCACCGTGCCCTATTCCAACAATGTAGCAAAATGATGCTTACCATCAACCGTATGCCACAAGTCGTCATTGCAAAAGTACAAGACATTGCCACCGCTGCAGGGTGTCAGCTGGTCGCAGCTTGTGATTTGGCCGTTGCCGCTGATAATGCAAAATTTGCCACCTCTGGGATAAACGTTGGGCTTTTTTGCTCTACGCCTGCTGTAGCCGTCAGCCGTAATCTACCTCGTAAGCAAGCATTTGAGATGCTGATTACAGGTGAATTTATCGATGCGCACACTGCTTTGCAATATGGATTGATCAATCGCGTCGCGTCAGCAGAGCAACTCGATCAAGTGCTAGACGCTCTGATCATGGCCATTACTGCTAAATCTCCAATAGCAGTAAGAACTGGCAAAGATATGTTTTATAAACAGCTGGATATGAGTGTCGAAGACGCTTATGACTATGCCAGTGAGGTAATGACTTGCAATATGATGGCAGACGATGTGGGTGAAGGGATTGATGCATTTATTGAAAAACGCCAAGCGGTATTGAAAGGGTGCTAATTCCTATAATGTAATCACTGTATTGTTTAGCTGACGTCACATAGCGCAGGCTTTATCTAGAAAGCTAGCACGCCCTTTTTTAATAATTAAATTTGCTTATTGCCAAGCACAAAAAAGGCCACGATATCGCTATCATGGCCTTTTTTATTTCTATTTAATACAGGTGTTATAGGTACTATGAGCCGTTTATTACTCAGCAGCGATGGCGATCATCTCAACCAATAGCTCAGGACGTGCTAAAGCTGACTCACCACAAGCGCGAGCTGGTGGCTGAATACCTTCAAACCACTGGTCATAGACTTCATTCATAGCAGCAAAATCCGCCATGTCTTTGATCCAAACCGTGACTGATAGTAGCTTTGATTTGTCGCTACCAACTTCTTCTAGCAACGTTTGAATTTTTTCTAAACAAGTCAATGTTTGCGCTTTGATATCGTCTTCTGCATTACCTACCTGACCACACAAATAGATAGTTTGGTTATGGATTACGGTTTTGCTCATACGTTGATTACTGTGTAGCTTCTTAATCATGTCTATACCTTTCATTTATTAATTTAATTCTGTGCTAACTATAGTCAATCCACTATAAAAGCGTTACAGCGTTAACCTCGCTTGAAGTATGACATATACATCTGCACTCGGTTGCCTTGTACCGCTCTTAAATTGGATCAACTATATATCAGATACGCGCTTAGTTAGAAAAACGCTGGGCACTAAATGGTGCAAGATCGACCAATGCAGGCTTATCGTGAATCATCTCTTCAACCAGACGCCCTGTCATTGGCCCTAAGGTAAAGCCTTGATGACTGTGACCAAATGCGAACCATAGTTTGTCATGCTTGTCAGCAGGACCGATTACTGGCTTCATATCAGGCATACAAGGACGTGACCCTGCCCATGCTTCACTCTCAACCGCATCTTCTAATGGCAAGATTTTTTTAGCCAGCTTCAATACAGTTTTTAACTGACCAAAGTTCTTTGGCGCATTCATCGTGGTCATCTCAGCACCAGTGGTGATACGGATACCCTGCTGCATCGGCCCCATCACAAAACCTTTGTCCATATCAAACATACTGTGATTGATGGTGTTCTTTTCTGTCACTTTGAAATGCTGATGATAGCCGCGCATTGGGAACAACGGCAAGTTATAGCCAAGTGGTCTGATCAAATCATTAGACCATGGGCCTGCTGCGATAACCAATTTATCACTATAGTAGGTATCGTTATCAGTGATAATTTTCCAGCCCTCACCGTCTTGAACGATTTCTTTTACATCGCTTTCTTTGATCGTACCCTGCATATCTTGGAAGTTTTTCGCATACGCTTTGACTAGCGAGCTTGGGTTTGATACTTGCCAAGAGTTTTTCCAATGAATTGCGCCAACAAAACCTTCAAAATTGGCACTAGGCTCCATTGCTTTTAGCGCTTCAAGGTTTAGTACGTTATGCTCAACACCTTGGTTACGTGCATCAATGGCTGCTACTTGCGCTTCTTTAAACGTCTCTTCAGAACGATGCAGTTGTAACCAGCCGTCACGCGTGATTAGCTCATCAGCACCAGAAGCGCTAATCATGGTTTGATGCTCACTGGTACAATGCTCAATCAACGTCTGCCACTCTGATTCAATCTTTTTGACTGAAGCCGGCGTAGAGTATTTCCAGTACTGAAGCAGTGCTTGGTGATAACGCAAAATGGCCGGAATACGATAGCGAATATCGGTCCCTTGGTTTGGCAACACTCTAATCATTTCTGTCAGCTGACGAGGAAAAGGATGTGTATGAATGGCTTCGCGCTGAATCAATCCTGCATTGCCGTATGAGGTCTCTGACCCTGGCAATTTCTTGTCTAAGAGTAATACATTTGAGTTATTTTTTTGTAGATGCCACGCGATTGACGTGCCAACCATACCTGCACCGATAACGATAACTTCGTAGCGCATAACCTATCCTTTTCTTAGGGTGTTAATACAGAGTATCAAATATAAGGGTCTAACAGAATTAGGTGGTAATAGTAACGCATTAGGATAAATTTGAAACCCTTATCTGAGAAATATTTTCGCGTCACATACTTTTGGTTATGGGGTTTTTGAGAAGGTATTTTTGATAGGAATAATATTGGCTTCGAGCAATAATCTAGCAACAAATTTATTGAGAATCGCGGCAAATTATCCAATGTTTTTGGTTATAAAACGTTCAAGTATTCGAAAGCTCACTTATCTATATTACTGAACGGTTTTATTAGCTTATGTTTAATTGATTGGATAATCAACTAAACATAGCGTATTACCACCAAATGGGATCATCGTCTTCTATCATGGTTCTCCTTGTCGTCTCAACCGTTACCTCGTCCGCAGATAGCTCAGCGATAAAACGTGACGGCTTGTCAAAATATCCAGAATAACTAGAAAAGTAATTTGGTGCTGTCAGATATAACTGCGTCTTCGCACGACTACAAGCAACATAAAACAGCTTACGCTCTTCTTCTAATGCTTCAAAGTCATCTAAAGAACGATGATGCGGCGTGATGCCATCTACCAATGAGTTAACAAACACTACTGGCCACTCAAGTCCCTTAGCACTATGAATAGTCGAGATAGTAACTTTGTCATTGCTACTGTCTTTTCCATTATCCAGATTACCCATGACAGCAACCGAATCATTAGGTGGGTCTAAAGCGAGATTTTCTAAAAAGCTATCGAGGCTTGTGTGCTCTGTCGCTAAGTTCTTTAGCACCCGAAAATCTTCGGTACGCTCACGCCAATTTTCTTCAATCAGCTTTAATACTGGAATATAAAACTCAAGAATATGTTCAATAGCTATCTCGACCGACTCAGCTTGCTGTGCCTTAGCAAGCGCATGATATAGAGGTTCTAGCTGCTCGCTTTTTTTTGCAAAGGGCGCTGCCAGTAAGGATTCAAATGCATTATTGTCAGCAGTAATGGCTTGGGTTAAGCGCGTCGCCGTCACTACACCCACCCCTTTAAACAAGGTTAAAATACGATGCCAAGCAATCGTGTCATTTGGGTTATAGAGTATTTTGACAAAGGCCAATACATCTTTGATATGACGTCTTTCAATGAACTTGATACCGCCCACCACGATAAAGGGAATATTGCGCGCCATAAACTCTAGCTGTACGTAATTGGACTGAAATGACGTACGGCATAATACTGCAAAGTCGTTGTAGTCATACTCTGGCTTTAGCGCGACAATCTTATCAGTGATATAGCCCGCTTCTTTTGGCTCATCACTGAGTCGTCGAAATACTGGTTTGTGTCCTTCTATCGGCGCATCAGAATACAGCTGCTTTTGATAGCCTAGCGTGATTTGCGCTGACAACGCGTTGATATAGTTTAAAACGGATGGCGAGCTGCGATAATTTTGCTCAAGCTTAATAAGTTTGGCATGAGGATAAGTTTCACCGAACAGAAGAATGTTTTCATAATTGGCACCGCGAAACGCGTAAATACTTTGATTGTCGTCACCAACTACCATCAGCGATACCGAGTCAGGCTCACATATTAAGTCGATTAGCTGCTTTTGCGGAATATTGGTGTCTTGGTATTCATCAACCATAATGTAACGATATTGGCTTTGCAGCAGCTGTCGAAAAGTATCATTGGTTTTTAAGTGGCGTACGACTTGGCTGATGATGTCATCGAAATCGTATAAGTGATTGGCGCGCTTGTACTCATGAAAGTCAACTGCCAGCTGCTCGATGATAGGAATATGCACGGCAATATCGGGGTAACTACTTTCGATCAAGTCGCGAATTTGTATACGTCTGTTTCTAGACGTCGAGATGATATTTTGCAGCGTTTTTTTACGCGGAAAGGCTTGTGACTTGGTCTGAGCAGGATACTTTTTTTCTTTATGCACCAAGTCGATAGCATCCTCACTATCACCCGTATCCAAAATGGTAAACCTTGGATTGATACCGAGTAGCCCTGAATATTGACGCAGTAACATATTACAAAACGAGTGAAAAGTACCACTAGTGATGCTATTTAATGCTTTATCAGTTGGCAGCTTATCCTCAGCCAGCTCTTCGTCTGATAGTTCTTGATTTGAAAGACTGCTAGCCAGCAAGGACTTAGCTCGATCTTTTATTTCGTTTGCCGCTTTACGCGTAAAGGTCAGTAGCAGAATCTCTTTGGGCGATACTCCGTTTTCTAATAGATAACTAGTGCGATAGGTCAAGGTTTTGGTCTTGCCCGAACCTGCACCAGCAATGACCAATACTTTGCCGTCGATCGTAGTCGCGGCCATTAACTGATCAGGATTTAACTCACTGGCATAATCGACCTTTAACCCCAATCCACTATCTAGCCTCTGCTTTAACAGCTTAATATTTTTTGTCTCAGCAGTATCAATTAAGTTCGCTTCTAACTTTTTAATAGCCTGCTCAAGTCGAGTCAATTTAGGCTTCATCTCAAGGAAGTTTTGCGGGTATTTATAGTGGCGTGTATCAAAAATCGAGGTTGTCATTGTCTAAAATTGCCTTACATTTTATTTTGGCGATATTATCAGCGTATGTCTGACTATCTATAGCTTTACAATAATTATGATTTGCTAAAATTGGCAGAATATATGTGCTGAATTTACGTGAACTTTAAGCCTTTATCCATACGTGACAGTTTAGCATATTAAAAAATAGGGTTTATCAGCCCACATAAACTACTTATCACTCGTATTGATTCGCCTTATTCATTTTCAAGCCTCAAATATGACCTGCTTTCATCATCAATCTGCGTATCATTATCAGGTAAAAACCTGAGCATATACCGTAACAACCTCACCCCTATTCGGGTAAATTTGCTACAATGTGCCCAATTTTGATTTATCATTTAACCAAACTTTATACCAACTGATTTTATTAATACATTGAGAGAATGTTATGGGTTTTAATTGCGGCATCGTCGGCCTACCAAACGTGGGTAAATCCACCTTGTTTAATGCGTTGACCAAAGCGGGTATCGCCGCTGAAAACTTTCCATTTTGTACCAAAGATCCCAACACGGGTATCGTACCAGTACCAGACCCACGCCTAAAACAACTGGCTGATATCGTCAATCCTGAACGCGTATTACCAACGACCATGGAGTTTGTTGATATCGCAGGTTTGGTCGCAGGCGCGTCAAAAGGTGAAGGTATGGGTAACCAGTTCCTAGCCAACATCCGTGAGACCGATGCGATTGCTCACGTTGTACGCTGTTTTGATGATGACAATGTGGTACACGTTGATGGCCGCGTTAGCCCGATTGATGATATCGAAACCATCAACACTGAACTGGCACTTGCAGATTTAGAAGCTGTTGAGCGCGCAATCCACAACCAAACTAAAAAGGCTAAAGGTGGTGATAAGGATGCGCAAGCATTGCTTGATGTGTTCAAAAAAGTTGAACCATTATTAGCAGAAGGTAAAGCGGCTCGTGCTGCTAACCTAGACGCTGATGAGAAAAAACTGATCAGAAGCTATGGTTTAATTACGCTAAAGCCAACCATGTATATCGCTAACGTCGCTGAAGATGGTTTTGAAAATAACCCATACCTTGACGCTGTTCGTGACTATGCCACTGGTGAAGACTCTATCGTCATCGCCCTATGTAACCAAATCGAAGCTGAAATCGCACAGCTCGATGAAGATGATAAGAAAGACTTCCTAGCTGAAATGGACATGGAAGAAGCCGGTCTTGATCAAGTAATCCGCGGTGGCTATGACTTACTAGATATGCAGACTTACTTTACCGCTGGCGTGAAAGAAGTACGTGCTTGGACTGTCGCTATTGGTGCGACAGCGCCGCAAGCAGCTGGCGTAATTCATACTGATTTTGAGCGTGGTTTTATTCGTGCTGAAGTCATTGCGTATGATGACTTTATCGAATACAACGGTGAAAAAGGCGCTGCTGCTGCTGGTAAATCGCGTTTAGAAGGTAAAACTTACATCGTACAAGATGGCGATGTGATGCACTTTAGATTTAACGTGTAACTTTAAATAGTACAGCTTATTTAAAGTTAATTAGCCGATGTTGGATATTCTCCATCATCGGCTTTATTTTTTCAGTATATTGTTATATTATAACATATCTTTTTTTGCTTATTTGAGGATTTATATCGTGACTAATTATTTTTCTAAACTTGCAAGTATTACGATACTAGGTAGTGTGATGGCAGGTTCCCTATTGGGTTGTCAGCCGAACAACGATAGTGAAGCAGTAGTATCTGAAGAAGCGCCAGTAGATAATAACGCCGAACATGAACAAGGTCATGAGATGCATGAAGATCACGGCCACGAAGAACATAGCGATATGGAACACGGTCATGAAGGGCCTAATCATGAAGGACACGATCATAAAAGCCATAGCCACGAAGAACATGCGCACGCAGGACACGATCATGCAGCTCATGCCAACAACAGCACTCCTTTCTCTTGTGAGCCTACTGCTACTATCGGCGTTTCTTATCATAGCGACAGTACACCACAGACAGCGCATTTGCTCATCGATGGTATCGAATACGATTTAACAGCTACTGCTAATAGTGAAACTGATGCTGATAAGGGCATCTATACCAGTGATATTGGATTAGACGATACACACGGCATCATATGGCAAGTAAATGGAGACAAAGCCACATTGCTTAATAAAACACTGGACAGCGATGTAGCTATCGACAAGGAAGACGTACTTTTTAACTGTCAAAAGTCTTAATATAGTCGTTTCAATATAATTTGGATACAAGCAAGGCGAATGAAAGCACTACCAATAGTAGGCTAAGCGAAACTGACACCGTATCCAATTTATAGGGCATTAACTCTGGTCAAAGAAGTCTAAAACGGGTACAAGGTAGCCGACGGCAGATTGTACAAATAGCACCTTTAAGGAGGGGAACGCCGTAGCCGTTTAGTAGTTCCCTGACTATATAGCTGTACCAAGGGCGCTATTTTGCTATGCTAGAGGCTCCCTTGGTTCCGGATGTTTCAATATGCTAAATAAACCAACTTCCTTATCGTCCCCTACCACACAATGGTCGCATCTTCTCAACTCACAACGTCTTGGTGCTTCCAAAAAATTTAACGCCAATACCAGTACTCGCTCTCAGTTTCACAAAGATTATGACAGACTGGTATTTTCTCACTCTTTTCGCCAGTTAAATCAGAAAACCCAAGTCCATCCATTGACCAATCAGCTCGGTATTCATACGCGCCTGACTCACTCGCTAGAAGTTTCTTCTATTGGTCGCTCTTTGGGAATGATGGCTGCCGAAAAAATTCATGACGCACTAGGTAGCGGTTTGCCAGCAGGAGTTTCACCAGCAGACGTCGGTGTGATCGTACAAGCAGCTTGTCTCGCTCATGACATTGGCAATCCGCCTTTTGGCCACGCTGGAGAGTATGCGATTCGTGATTGGTTTCGGCAGCCTGAACCGCAAGCAGTTTTGCAAAATTTAAGCAGCAATGAGCGATTAGACTTACTGGCATACGAGGGTAATGCTCAAGGGTTTCGCCTATTGGCACGTAATGAGCATCATCCTGACAAGGGTGGTATGCGGCTCACCTGTGCCACGCTAGGCGCATTTATGAAATATCCGTGGTTGGCAACTCACAGTAACGATGTCAATGACAATCATTATAATGTGCAGAAATTTGGCTGCTTTTATAGTGAGGCCTCTCAATTAGAAGAATTAGCTGCGTGTTTGCATTTGCCACGCTCGGAGCAACATGATGGCTTTGCGCGCCATCCATTGGCTTACCTATTGGAAGCGGCAGATGACATCTGTTATGCGCTAATCGATTTAGAAGATGGCATCAATCTGAATATGCTAACCTATAGCGAAGTGGCTACGATATTCTATGAGCTGATTGGTGAGCGTCCAAGCAGCGTAAACTTGCCAACACATATGTCCGTCAGACAAAGTCTCGCCTCCCTACGGGCACGAGCCATGATGCGTTTAGTTAATACCGTCACCGATGCTTTTGTAGCCAACAGTGATGCATTACTAGCTGGCACATTGCAAGGCAGCCTGTTTGCCCATTGCGATACCAGCGTACAGAATGGTATCAATCAAGCTAAGCAACTGGCACGCGAAAAAATATTCAATCATCCGAGCAAAGTAAGAATGGAGCTGATGGCCAATCAGTGCTTGCATAGCCTATTGAATGCCTTTATGCCACTCGCTTGGACAGGGTCGCAATCTGCTACTATGCAGCCGCCGATGTCTTTTGAGCAGCAACGTCTGTTAAGATTACTACAGCCCCATCTTGACGAACATCGCCGCATCTTGTCTGACGATATCTATCATAATGTCTTAAATATTTTGGATTTTATTACAGGTATGAATGACCATGAAGCTTATCGACTGGCGCAAGAATTGCAGGGTCATTGGGGCACAGTGGTTTAAAAGACCAGTACAGGTTTAGTAAATTAACACGAATGACGTATTTCAGTCGTATTTATGCGTTGAAATGAGTATGATAAACACCTACCGGACAATTTTGAAATATTATGAGCAGTCGCGAACAAAAAAAACTTCAAACTCGGCACGCCTTTTTTAATGCTGTGCTCGATTTATGTATGACAGGGCAATCTTTTAGCTCTATCAGTCTCAGACAAGTAACACGCGAGGTTGGCGTTGTGCCGACTGCGTTTTACCGCCATTTTGATGATATGGAGTCACTCGGGCGCGCTTTGGTCATTGAGGAATTGGGCGGTACGTTAGCCACGTTAAGTGATAGCCTGCAGATTGGGCGCAAACGTAGCTTTGATCGTCAAATCGCAAAAAGTATTCAGCTATTCTTGTATATGGTCAGCGATCAGCCTTATTACTGGCAGTTCTTGGTCAGTGAGCGTTATGGTGGATCAGAAGCAGTACGCAAAGCCATCAATGAGTTGATTAAGATACATGCTCAAGGGTTGGCCGACGACTTAGCGTTGCAGCCAGCGTTTACCCATATCAACGCTTATGACCGTCGCCTCTTGGCTGAGGCTGGCGTAAATATGTTCTTTTCTTGGATTATTGATTGGCTAGAGCTGACCTATACAGAAGATCATGATGACGAGATTGATCTAAACGAAATTGAAGAGAACAAACAGCTAATGCTACATAACTGTACTCGTCAAGCACAGATGCTTTTTTACGGGGCTTATAATTGGAAGTCTAGCGAAGAAACACGCCTAAAAGATTAAACGTCGATCTCAATACCATCTGCTAAAAGCTCGGACGAAATGCCCATAGTCGCTGTGTCACTACTTTGACTTCCTTGGGCATTTTACCGTCTACCTCACTACTATTAACTACTTGATTATTATCAACGACAGTTTTACTAATCAAAACAGTAGCAAAACGCTCTCTCGCTTGACCGACAGTTGCATTATCAGTCGCTGTGATAAGCGCCATGAATGCTTGGCTATCAACGGCGAGCATGGGTGTTAAGGCTTTTCGTTGCTCATCATTTAGACTGCCGAATATCGGTAATTGCCATACTGCATCAATAGACGTCAGCGCCTGCTGTGCGCGCATATCTACCAGTGATTGCATCTGTTGGCTGTTAGCACCCTCAATTAGTGCTGCTAACAATACAGGACTGGCAGTATTGATATTAATCGGCACATAATAAGGCACTGCGGTAAGATAAGACCGTAATACTGATAATGTTTCAGCACTCACCCCTTTCACTTCTAGAAGCTGATCGATACTGACAAAAGGCTGATTTGGCAAAGCATCTGTTGCTACAGCGTTTGACTGCTGCGCATATACCGTACTTTCATTACCGCCATCTTGATATACCTCGCCGTCTGCATCTTGCCAATCAAGTATAGCAATAGCGATATCAGGCTCTAGATTTAGTTGCGTGAGTAGTCGTTGGAATACTGCTAAAGCATTGGTATTGGCTGACCCATCTTGATACAAGTTATTAATGTTAAAACGACCAGACTCATCGCGTAGCTCGATGCTGACACTGTGACTAGCCAATGTATAAGGTGGTATGGGCTGCGCCCAGATATCTTGCGCACTATCCGTATCATTGAGGTTGTTATCAGCGCGAATCATCGTCACTGCTAACTGTTGACCTGCATCGATATCTTGCAGCAACTGATTTTGATCGAACAACAGACCACTACGCCTAATTGCAATTTTTTGGCTAGCAAGCATCGACCCTGCAACCACAGTAATACTTACTACCAATAATAAGATAGTCAGCAGTGCGACACCGCGTTGAGAGTTTGCAGTCATTGACATACATAGCCTTTGTTATTGAGCAATTGATGCATTTTAACTACTACCTTATCAATTATTTGTTCCTAAACTGCTATTATTGTCACTACCGCTGTTGTCATTATTAGCATTATCATTGCTACCACCCTCTGTATTATTGGCGATGCTTTAACTATTGCTATGCGATATCGGTTGCGGAGCAAGTGCCCATTGCCAAGTGATTGGCATGTCTTGGTATGTAAAGCTAACCGCGACTCCTTTCGGCAATAAAACAGCTGTGGGCTTAGGGCTCGCTGTATTCGCTGATTGTCTCACCGCTGTATTCGTACTATTACTGTTAGCGTCATCGCTCGGAAACTTGGTACTTAGCTCTGGTAAATAAGCTTGCCAACTCCCTGCTGTGACACCTTCGAGCAATACGCTGTCTAGGCTGACGCTGTCACGCCCGCCTTCCATACTGGCATATTGGCGACGTATCAAACGCTCATCCGCAAAAATATATTCGATACGTTGAATGCTATTGCTACTCTGATATCTTGGATCAGGATCGGCAAAGCGTACAAAGCTGATATGCTCGTCATCTAAGCTCATAAAGGGCTCAGGCGCTATTTCGTTTATTTGCTCGATTGATTGGGAGCTAGTGTCCGCGTTAGTACTGTCGCTTGGACTATTGTTCGCTGCACTGACACTTTGGGTCGCCGCTTGATAAGGGATAATCTGACCCATGTCTTGCTGTAACTGTAAATAAGCGTACTGCAAGACAGCCAGATTGTCAGCATGGAATTGTGCGCGCTCACGAGCACGATTGACCCCATCAAACACTTGCCAGCCTGCAACGGCTAACATCGCAAATATTGCCATCGCAACCATTAGCTCAAGCAGTGTAAAACCACGCTGATGCCTCACAGACCGCCCCCTGCCTGCTCGCTATTACCTGCTATGCTTAGACCACTCAAATCCAAACTGCCTGTATCTTGCTCAGCATTACTTAGCATCACAGTGATATCAGTGACCGATGTGCGAGTCTGTCCATCTATAATAGGCGCAACTGCGATATTTACTTCTTTTAAGGCAGGTGTGATGGCGTCACCGACTGTCATTACTATTTGCCAATCACGCCCTTGTGCATTAACGGTTTGGGTGCGGTTGGCGGTCAGCCACGTCTCTTGAATACGTAAATCAGCGGCGGCATTTTGGGCGATGAAGTGAGCAAGCGTACGAGTACGCAATATATCAACTGAGCTCAGATATGCACTACTGGCACGACTCGCCGCGACTGCTACCACTGCCAAAATAGCCAAAGCAACCATCACTTCGATAAGGGTAAAGCCGCTCTCGCGTCCACACTTGAGTGATATAGATTTTGGTGACACAGGCTGGCTTGTCATAGGAGGTTTATATAATCTAGCCACTATAACCCCTGTCCGATTCGCATGCTACCATCTGGCATTATGGTAATCACCTCGCCCACTAAACGCGAATCATGAAGCACTTCAATGGTGACAGGCGTTGCTTGTCCCGTACCAAACCACAATACCTGCGGTACATTTTGATCGCTAAACCAAGGCTGTAACGTTTGGGTTCGTCCCATATTTTGTAAACTACTAGAATCTAAACTTTGAACTCTAATACTGACGCCAGTAGGCAGTTCAGGCAAATTGATGCCCGACTCAACCTCCCAACTTGGCGTTGGTTTTTTCTCATTAGTAGAGCCTGATAGACCAGCCACCTCTGCCGACAGCTCCATAGCATTTTTAGGCTGACTGTCGGTGCTATCTGACATCATCTCTGTTGTCTGGTACGCGACATATGGATTTGATAGGGTAACAATGACTGGCTCTACTTGACCTTGCTTATCTGCCTGCATACGCAAACCCATCGGCTGCATACGTTCAGCCGATAATAGGCGAACGTAGCTCAACGAATCGGTCAAATGCTCATAAAAAGCGCGGTTTTTGCGGGATTCACTGCTACCGACAGACAAACTCATCATGCCAGCAAATATAGATAAGATAACCACTACCACCACGATTTCTACCAATGTAAAACCAGTCTGTGTCCGACTGTTTATTGATGAGAATGATGATAAGTGATGGGTATTAGTTGATATGGAGGCGCAGCTGTGACAATGGTCTGTAGGTCTTGTATCTAAGCAGCTTGACTGAGACGTTTGATTAATTAGAGTAAAAGAGCAAGTAGCCGCTGAACTGGACTGAGTCTTGACAGTGACCGGCATATTGCACCTATAAGCCCAATTTTAATTTTCGCAGAATGAGAAAGGGTTTTAAAGAATGTAGAAGATATATGAATTCGTGCTGCAATAGTAAGCATTACAACACGATTTATTAAAGCCGAAAAAGGTTCACAACCCAAAAATTACTTGCTACTTTATTAATAACTACTTTAGTAGTTGGTATTACGGTGCTCTTCTGATTCAGTATCGATTTGCTCTACCAGCTCTTGCATATCCTCATCCATGACCTCTTCATCGTCAGCAGGATAATGGCTTGGCAACTCTAGCACTTGCTGAACAAAGGCATAACGTAGCGTATCACGACGACCTAAGTAGCGTTGGTAAAAGCTTGAGTTTAAGAGCCCTGCACCGCCCTGACCAATCGCCCAAATAGACGATAGATAATCACGAGTACTCAAGTTACTGTGCTCGTCTTTTAAGTATGCGCTAATAATATCAATCAAACGCTTCATGCGCTGGCGACGGATATCATATAACTCACCAAACAAACGATTGAGCCCAGTCACTGATGCTGCCAAACGCTCTTCGATTTGGTTCAATAGCATGGCTTTTTGCGGGTTGAATAACTGCTGAAAAATCATACGGGCAACGCCTGCTGACGGGCAGTCATCAATACGGTTAATCTCAAACAATTGCTCTTCGTAACGAATAATAATACGCAGATAAAGCTCATCTTTACTGGAGAAATGCTTGTACAGGGTGCCTTTAGCCAAATCGAGCTGATCTGCCAAACTGTCTAAAGTGATATCACCATCGCCTGACTCAAGTAGCAATTGTTCTGCCATCGCTAAGATGTTCTCTTCTCGTGCCTTGAACTGGTACTGACGACTCATAATCTCTCCTAAAACATGACAAGATTAAGCATATGACCATCAATTATGTGCGTACATTTGGCAATGAGCGTATAAAACTATACAAGAACTGCTGAAATACCATAAAAGAGATATGCTTATATTTACAAATAGTCATTGATAATCATATAGTTACATTTAGTAAATTAAATACTAAAGGGGATTGAACTATACGACTATCACATAAATGACTGACTGGTCATAGCATAACCATTTTAGCGATACTGTGCCAGTAAATTTTCAAAGTTTTTTGCGGTTAATGCTCCAACCTCGTTACTATCACAACCATACATATCTGCGATAAAGCTCGCGACGTAGGGTACGTAGGCGGGCTCATTGGGACGACCACGCTTAGGTACAGGCGCCAAATATGGACTGTCGGTCTCAATCAAGATTCTGTCTTTAGGCATGTGCCTTGCAGCGTCTTGGATATTCTGGGCACTTTTAAAACTGACAATACCTGAGAAGGAGATATAAAACCCTAAATCTAAAGCACGTTTTGCGGTCTCCCAATCTTCAGTAAAGCAATGAATAATACCATGCTCAGCGCCTTCGCTCTTTAAGATATCGATCGTATCTTCTTTTGCATCGCGCATATGTATAACAAGCGGTTTTTTTAGTTGCTGACTGGCATGGATATGACGTGCAAGACTGGCTTGCTGCTCTTTTTTATTTTCTGTAGACCAGTAGTAATCTAGCCCTGTCTCGCCTATTGCCCATACATGGTCTTTATCAGCAGTTTCTATTAGACGCTCAACCGTCGCTGATTTCAGTACCTCGATATCTTCACAAGGATGAATCCCTACACTCATCCCTAGATGTAATGTCTCGTCACCATAGGTGCTCACAATATTGGCAATCTCGTCATATTCTGCAAAATCACACATGATCGCCATCGCACGGGTAACATTAGCCGTTTTCATGGCGTCAATCGCGCCAGATAATTTACCATCATATTTCGTCAAATCTAAACGGTTGAGGTGACAATGAGTATCTGTAAACATAAACAATCTCGTTGTTAAAACTTATTAATTAAAAGTATGGGAATTAAAAATTTAAATCTTATTTGCATTGATTGCTGTGAAAGAAGCTATTTTCAAGTGGCATTGTATTTCCTACTTTTAAAAACCTATTCACTAATGCACGTCCTAATACATAAGACTAATTAAGAGGCACGACTCGCATCACCTCTTCTATAGTTGTCACGCCTTCACTAATACGTTTTGCGCCTGATAAACGTAATGGCTGTAGACCTTCGCGATAGGCTTGTTGTTTGAGTACATCTAAGTTTGTATCGGCTGCGACCAGTTTTTTTAACTCGTTAGACAATGGCATAATCTCGTATAGGCCGACTCGTCCCTGATAACCAGTGTGTCGACAATGCTCGCAGCCTTGAGCCATATAAACTTGTGCTGGGGCAGGCGCACGCCAAGGTTGTACCAACTCCTGCCATTGAATGGCAACCTCGCTATCTGGCACAACGTCTACCGCTTTTTTGCAATGCGGGCATAGCGTACGTAACAAACGCTGTGCCATTACGCCTAAGATAGTTGCTGATGTCAAAAATGGCTGAATACCCAAATCATGCAAGCGAGTGATTGAACTTGGCGCATCGTTAGTATGTAGTGTCGAGAGCACCAAATGCCCTGTTAATGAGGCTTGTACTGCCATATTGGCTGTTTCAGCATCACGAATCTCCCCTACCATAATGATGTCAGGATCTTGACGCATCAAAGAGCGAATGCCGTCAGCAAAGTATAAATCAACGCCTGGATTTACTTGCATTTGGTTAAATGCAGGTTCAATCATTTCAATAGGATCTTCAATGGTACAGACATTGACTTGTTCAGTCGCTAACTGCTTGAGAGTACTATACAAGGTCGTGGTCTTACCCGAACCTGTAGGCCCAGTGACCAAAATAATCCCGTTTGAATGAGCAGTCAATTCATGCCACGTTTCAAGCTGCTTGCCTGATAGACCAAGCTGAGCAAAGGAGCGCACCAGTACTTCAGGATCGAACACCCGCATGACCAACTTTTCACCAAACGCGGTTGGCATAGTCGATAAACGAAGCTCTGTCTCTAACCCCTTCGGCGTTCGCGTCTTTAAACGGCCATCTTGCGGCTTACGCTTTTCTGCGACATTTAGCCGTCCTAGAATTTTGATACGTGCGGTTACCGCAACGATGATTGCCAATGGCATCTCATACACCGTATGGAGTACACCATCAATTCGGAAGCGAACCTTACCTGTCTCACGACGTGGCTCTAAATGGATATCACTAGCTCGTTGCTCAAAGGCATATTGCAACAGCCAGTCAACGACTCTAACAATATGCTGGTCATTGGCATCAGGGTTGGTATTGTCACCCAATTGCAATAATGCTTCGACATTGGTCACATCGGCAGCTGCACGCTTATGGACACTATTTGCGCCTGCAATCGCTTGGGTGACTTGATAGAACTCTTGCCGATAGCGTTTGATTTGCTCAGGATTGATATAGACCGTACGATAGCTTTTTGATTTGATCAATTTTTCAATACTTGAGTGCCAGTCAGTATAAAAAGGCTGATCCGTTCCGATAACCACTTCGTCTATAGCGACCTCAATCGGTAAAATATGCTGTGAACGTGCATATTCAAATGACATCAATTGTGTGACCGCAGGGACATCAACTTTTAGAGGGTCAATACGAATGAGAGACATATCTGCTTTAGCCGCCAACCACTGGTTGAGCCAAGCCAAAGTTAATTTATTTTCAGCGCTATTGTCCGTCGCATGGCCATTCGGCAAGCCAAATTCACTAATCGTTAGTAAAGGATGCTGCGCTTTGTCGCGACGGCTAGTAATGACTAGATTATAGCCGCGTTGGTCAATCACTTTATCTGCCAATAGCTCATCTAGACACCAACGCAAATCAATCACTATCGAGTATTGTTGAGCAGACATATCTCTCTTCTTCTATTTTTTTAAAATGTGTTGTCAAAAACGATACCAATGCAAGCCAGCTACACCGTAACCACAGCGACTATCTGTAGCTGTCCTGATTCTATCAACTGAAAACTCACATCAACGGATTTATAACGCATCATGAATGGTGTGGCTATCTCTGTCCGACGATAAGCTGGACGCGGGTCTTGGGCAATTAGCTCTTTAATAATGCTCATATCTGAGGCTACTAGTTGATTTTGTATACGATGAATCGTAGACGCAACTGTCGCACTATTCAATCCAGTGTTTGCGTCTTTGATACTTGTATCATTGTTGCTTGTATCATTATTAGCATTACTAGGCTTGCCTGCGCTTACTAGCATCATAAACTGTTCGTTAGCAGCATCGGTCACGGTCACAGTTAATAACTCTGGAGCGGTTGGTGCGAATCCATTCTCTGTCTGAATCAGTGCATCACTATAGGCCACATATGGCTTTATATCGATGATTGGCGTGCCATCTATCATATCAGCGCCTTTGATAATTAATAATACACGGCCTTGAACGATTTTGACTTGTTCGAGCTTGACGACAGATAGACCTAGCCCTGAAGGCCGATACATACTGCGACTGGCAAACACCCCTATTTTTTGATTACCACCCAATCTTGGTGGACGTACTTGAGCGCGAAAACTAGTACTGGTTTCATTGTTATTTTTATATCGATAATTATGATGAAACTGCCAACTCACCCATATATGACTAAACTTATCCAAACCATCAAATGCAGCTGGCGTATCATATGGCGCTAACATCTCAATGACACTAGTCAAAGCGACCAGGTTTGGCTGGCGTGGCGCACCAAATTTTTGCGAAAGCGGCGCACGATGATAGCCAATAACAGGAGCTTGATGGTAGTTATCTAACAGGGGGTTCTCATCAAGCATAGACCAACTCCAGTAATACAAAACTGCCCTGATAAAGCAGTTTTGCCAAATGATACAAAATTACTCACTAACGATATTCCATTTTATCATGCTAGACAATCACTGCTAGACGGATTTTTATTTTAAAGTTTGGTATTATGAGCAAGAAATTTGATGAGAGTCATTTACATTTGGGCGATATGACCGGTAATGCTGTCATCGTTGACGCAAATTTACTATGTCTAATGACTTAATATTTGGCTATATATAAGCTGATAAACCAGCTGTATTACGCTTACTCATCATTTACTCGTTCATAAAAATAGCAGTTTCGACAACGATTAAAAGACTGATACGTTTTTATAATGTTCAATCTAACATTGAAAATTCTGATTTAATACTTATTCAAACTCAACACACAAATAACAACTTATTAACGAGGACTTTATGTCAAAACTTCGCACCGAAACGGTCACAGAGGTTCATCACTGGAATGACTCTCTATTTAGTATCAAAACCACTCGTGACGATGGCTTGCGCTTTCGTAATGGCGAATTTGCGATGATTGGACTTGTTGTTGATGGCAAGCCACTATTACGCGCTTATTCAATCGCCAGCCCTAACTATGAAGATCATTTAGAATTTTTCTCTATTAAAGTTCAAGATGGTCCATTAACTTCGCGCTTGCAGCATATCAAAGTAGGCGACGAGCTGTTAGTCAGTAAAAAACCAACGGGTACACTAGTATTGGACGATCTGCTACCAGGTAAGAACCTTTACATGCTCTCTACTGGTACTGGTCTTGCTCCCTTCTTGTCACTAGCACGTGATCCTGAAGTGTATGAGCGTTTTGACAAAATTATCTTAGTACATGGCGTACGTCATGTTCATGATTTAGCTTATCGTGAAATGTTTGAAAACGAGCTACCTAATGATGAAATCTTTGGTGAATGGTATCGCGAAAAATTCATCTATTATCCAACTGTTACGCGTGAAGAGTTTAGAAACCAAGGACGTGTCACTGATTTGATGAAATCAGGCAAATTGTTCGAAGATATTGGTTTACCGCCAATGAATAAAGACGACGACCGTGTCATGCTTTGTGGCAGCATGCCGTTTAATGCTGAGGTTTCTGCTATTTTAGATGACTTCGGCCTGACTGTTTCACCACGTATGGGTGTGCAGGCAGATTACGCAGTTGAGCGTGCCTTTGTCGGCTAGAGTGATGCTATTTAGTATCATTAGAACAAATGAAAAATTGTATAAAATAATGCTTGACGCAAGTAAATAGGCTGCTATAATACGCAGCCTATACAGTCAACACTGTAGCCCAATTCGGTAATATTTAGTCAATAACTATTATCACCTAACATGCCAGTGTGATGGAATTGGTAGACATGACGGATTCAAAATCCGTTGCCTTTAAAAGCGTGTCGGTTCGAGTCCGACCACTGGTACCAATATTTAGTACAAACTAGCCTCCTTTATCGGAGGTTTTTTTGTGCTTATTATATTTGTTTTAACAAATTCCTAGCTTGTTTATATCGATACTTCAAATGGCATGACAGCGCTTATCTTAATCGGTACCGCATAACTCCATGGCATGCCAGCACTACAATAAAAATACCCATCATTAAATGACACAATATAAGCGGTAAAATCATTACCACACTGATCCATCATCGCTTGTTTATCGCTTTCATCACAAACCGCGCACCATATATTTTCATCACCGCGCGCTAACATTGCTCTTGTCAAATCGCTCCCTTTTAATTCATGACTCATTATCAGCTCCTTAATTATCTTGAACTTTCTCATTACTATTTTTTTAGAAAGTTAATTTGCCAGTACTCAATTTATAAGTTTGGTATCAGCTATAAACAATGTCTTATCAGGTAAATACAATTCCTATAAAAGACCATTTATTACTTTCATAACTATTAATTGTTTTGGTTAATATATTGTAAAACGATAGCATTAGAACTGTAACATATAACTATAATATTCATGATGTAAGGCAATAATATTCAGACAGGCGGTATAGAAAATCTGAAAAACTTAAGGTATGCACCATACAGAATGTATATTAGTAAACATATGTTAAATAAATTGAATTTATTAGTGTTTTAACGCCATATATCTCTGACTATTAACCTTACACTATATTTAATTATTGATATATAAATTATTCACATATTGCCATATTTTTATGGTTGTATATTCGAAAAACCCCTTTACCGTTTAATAATCGATACTAAAATAAAAGTATTGAGTGATGTAAAATATTAATAATGAAAACTCCTACAGCATCCAATCCACGTAAAATCATTCATATAGATATGGATGCGTTTTATGCCAGTGTAGAACAACGTGACTTCCCAGAATTCCGGGGCAAGCCACTAGTGGTTGGTGGAGATCCAAATGGTCGCGGTGTTGTAGCAGCGGCTAGCTATGAGGTACGTCAGTTTGGGGTGCGCTCAGCCATGTCTTGTTATGAGGCTCGCAAACGTTGTCCAGAAGTCATATTTGTCAGACCACGTTTTGAAGTATATCGAGCTGTTAGCAGCGATATTCGCAATATCATGTACAGCTTAACGCCTCATGTTGAGCCATTATCGCTAGATGAGGCTTATCTCGAAGTCACTGGTCTCACCGTACATAAAGGCTCAGCGACATTAATGGCCAATTGGTTAAGAGCACAAATATTACAACATACAGGATTGACTGCTTCTGCTGGCGTGTCTTTCAACAAGATGTTGGCCAAGATTGCCTCTGACATCAACAAGCCTAACGGCACCGCTATTATCACACCAGAAGACGCCGATGCTTTTATCAGTACACTACCTATTGAACGATTTCATGGAATAGGTAAAGCAACGGCAAGACGATTACATGCGATGGGCGTGACTAATGGTGCTGATCTACGCCGTATGTCAGCCGATGTATTGATTGATGAGTTTGGTAAGCGAGGACAGTTTTATCATGATATCGCTCATGGTCGGGATGAACGCGCTGTCAAATCTGAGCGCCTGCATAAGTCTGTTGGTTCGGAGACTACTTTTAGAGAAAACCTAAGTGATGACACGGCATTACGTGTACAAATCTATGAACAAAATGCTGATGCCTTCGCGCAACTGCACAAAAAAAATCTCATCGCTCATACTATAACGCTCAAGGTTAAGTATGCCGACTTTACTCAGATTACCCGTACGCACACGCTAACCACCGCTTTTAGTAGTGCTGAATCTGCACATTACTGGTTAGACAAGTTATTCTTAGATATTCCGCGCCAGCTCCCTATCCGATTAGTCGGGGTCACTTTTTCGTCATTGACACCTGCAGCTCAACTATTGCCTCAATTAAATTTATTTGAGTAAAATAAGTGAAAGCTAACGTGATAAACATTAGGACAGTTAAATATTTTTGCTTAGGCTATTTAAGTAATTCAAATATATTTTGTGCACTTTGGCTACTTAGTAAAGCAACCTTTTATAGCAGTATTTCTGCTACAATTATGCCAAAATTTCTATCCATTTAAAGACTGATTATGACCAACGCTCACACTGCATCTTCCGATTCTAATGCCCCGCTTGATACCAATAACAATAGTGACGTCTTAGATTATCTAAGCGTGGAAGATTACGACTATGACCTACCAGATCGTTTGATTGCGCGATATCCATTAGCGCAGCGTTCTGCTTCAAAACTTTTGTACTTGCCTGCTCACACTGACACAAATGCTACGCCTGTAGAAGATTGTTTGTTTTCTGAATTGCCTGAATTGTTAGACGCTGGAGACCTGATTGTCTTTAATGATACAAAGGTAATGAAGGCACGCCTATTTGGTCAAAAAGACACTGGCGGTAAACTTGAGGTTTTGATTGAGCGATTGGTTACTGTCTCAGACTTAGATATAACGACACTGCATTTAGAAGATTCAAATAATGAATCAGTCAACCAAGAACATATTGCCCTTTGCCATGTAAAAGCCAGCAAAGCACTGAAACTTGGTCAACGTTTTCAACTGGCCGATAGTCATATGAGTGGCGCGATGATTGGTCGTCAGGACAACTTGTTTATTTTAGCCTTTGATGCGCCAATTTTGCCTGATTTAGAACTTTACGGCGAGCTACCTATCCCGCCTTACTTTGAACGTCAGGCCGATGACACTGATAATACTCGTTATCAAACGGTGTTTCATGATCCCGCTAAGCTTGCAAGCGTCGCTGCACCGACAGCAAGTTTGCACTTCGATGACTTGGTGCTTAATAAATTGGCAGAAAAAGGTATCAATACTGCTTTTGTAACATTGCATGTTGGCGCTGGTACCTTTGCACCAGTTAAAACAGACAATCTACTCAATCATACTATGCACAGTGAGTATGCACATCTGCCACAAGTAACTGCTGAGCTGATTAATCAAACGCATGCAAATGGCAATAAGGTTATTGCTATTGGTACCACGGTGACTCGCGTCCTTGAAACGGCGTATCAAAAAACGGCTATCAATGGGCAAGCACTCTCTAGCTGGTCAGGCGACACGGACATCTTTATTTATCCAGGATTTAAATTTGGTGTCATTGATCGACTGTTAACAAACTTTCATTTACCCAAATCGACGTTGCTAATGTTGGTATCAGCTTTTTCTGGCAAAGCATCGATTGAACATGCCTATCAACATGCTATTAAAAAAGAATATCGATTTTTTAGTTATGGTGATGCTATGTTACTTGACAAGAAAACAAGCTGAACATTGAATAAACATTTATGCATTGGACGCAACAGTTGTGAAATAAACTGGTAAACTAAACCGTACTTTGTTATAGCAGCAAAGATAACTTATTTTGTAAAGGACTGCTCATGTCTTGTCATTTATCTCGTCGCTTGACTCCTGTACATCGCGCGGTATCGATGGCATTACTTTATTCTGTAGGTTTGGCCGCTATTATTCCAAGCGCACAAGCGGCAACTATCGGTAAGACAGTGGTTAGCTCAGCTCAGCATGAACCGTTGAGCGCAAGTATCGTGGTCACCGACATACGAGCGGCTGATTTTTCAGCGAGCTTGGCCAATCCAGTTATCTATCAGCAGATGGGATTAACGCCGACCGATTCAATGCAAGTGCGCTTTCAAGCAACTTCAGCGACCAGTGGTCAGGTATTAATCAGCACATCGCAGCCTGTGTCCAAGCCCTTTGCTGATTTAGTTTTATCTATCAATGATAATGGGCAGCAAAATGTCGTACCAAAAACATTATTAATGCCGTTAAACGATAGTCTACCGATTAATAATGCTTCCAAGAACAGTATAAAAGGCACTCAGAAACTCAATTTACCAAGTGTTTCTGCAAGCGCTGCAAAACCGTTAACCGTAAGAAAAGGTGCGCCGCCGCCCCTAATATCAGTATCTAACGCTGCTGCAAATAAACCAGCTCTAGCAAACAATGCAAAGAATACTGATAACGGACTTAGTTCAGCGAACCGTTTAGATAGCAGTTCCTTAAATGCAAATAACGATACTGAAACTACGAAAGCTGTCATCAATGACAGCGCTAAGGCAAGTGTTAAAAACACTCCTATCTTAGATAAAGTGTTGATCGATAAACCACTCGACACTCTAAATATTCAAGTCACACGGCAGATACAACCGAGTCGTAAAAAAACAGACGCTGACGCCTCACCCGTACCTACTCTGATTCCTAGTATCATCGCAAGCAATACTGAGAAAAATGCTACTAGCGTCGTGGCAGCTTCTATTGGCAATGCAACGTCGAAACCCCCTAATAGCACTATTAATAATGTACCTTCAAATGATAGAGCAACAGATAGCTCGACAATCAATCAATACCAAGTACAACGTAACGATAGCCTATGGATTATTGCTCAACAGATTGCGCAAGAAAATAATCTAGATACTTCCATTGTGATGAAGCAAATTCAGTCACAAAACCCTGATGCCTTTATCAATAAAGACGCAGATCAATTAAAAGCAGATGCTAAGCTTATTTTGCCTAGTTACGATGTTATACCATCACAGAAAAACTTAGAAGCGGCTATCGATACACAAAGACAATATATTCGTAGAGCAAATACAGCGGCGATGCAAAAAGCAGCTCAGAGACCTTTTAAAAAACCTTCTATAAGTACGCAAGCGGCCAAACGCCCTGAAAAAGCCACGACAACTAAAACACAGACCTTATCAAAAGCACAATTTTCTGTGCTTGCGCCTGGGCGAGATGGCAATGCAGATGGCACTCAAGCAAAAGCGGCATCAAACACAGGGAATGGTTTGAGTACAGATATATTAGAGACACTTAAAGCATCGCGGCAGCAGGCAGCATCACAGGCTCAACGATTATCAAGTACAAGTAGCACTCTTAGTAGCTATACTAAAAAAATTCAATTACAAAACCAAAAATTGGCTGAGCTGCAGGCTCGTCTCGAAAAATTACGTAATCAATAATTGCCTAACTGACTCATACATTAGATTGTGATCACAGGCGTAGGAATAACTATGGACAATATGCTATATATCATCGCCGGATTGGCGCTTATTCTGTTAGTGGCTGCTTTATTCTTGCGCAAAAACAAGGCGCAGAAATCGTCATCATCGCCTATTAATTCAAGAAAAGATATGTCTACTCCATCACCAAAAGTAGATTATGGTACTCCTACCCACACTAATGTCAGCAACAGCCATAAATTTGACCATATCACTATTGCACAGCGTTTTATGGATCAGCAGCGCTATGACAAGGCGATCGAAACTATTAAACGTGGTTTAAGTGAAAAACCTCATAACAGTGCATTGTCTCTTAAACTACTCAGCATATACGCGACGATAAACCAGCCAGAAGATTTCAACCATATTTATGAGTCTATAAGAGCTCATAACGATAGTCAGACTATCGCTCAAGCAGACGAGATAAGAAGTCTATCTTTTGAGGAATTAGAACCTGTAGCCATGCAGGCTCAAGAACTACCTGTAGAAAATACAACCAACTTTGAAAGTATAGACTTCGATTTGCCTATTAGTCAGAATGATAGTACTAATGCAGTAGACCATCAGCCAATTGAAGAAAGTGATGACGATACTGCAATAAATGAGACTGTAATAAATGAACCTATCGACAGCTTAGAAGTATCAAACGAAATTGACAATGTTAGTCCTATTACCGAAAATCCGAATGATAGCTTTGATCTGACCCTCAGCGATTTAGAGAATGATTTCAATGCGCCTAATACGACCAGTGAAACACCTGTCCCACCATTGGACAATGTAGATAACAACGTTTTAGAGAGCTCTACTAACGATAATGTTAGTAATAACGAAGATAACGATCTTAGTGACTTTGAGTTTGACTTTGATTCATTTGATGATACTTCGAATGAATCATCTATAGACACCAACCTCTCACATAATGATAATGAGAAAGCAGTACTAGAAGAAGATTTTATCTTAGATTTCGATGATTTAGCAGCCGATACAGACAAAGACAATATCGTCCCTAATGACGTATCTACGAATTCAGAACAACACTCTATTGATACTATCCAAAACGGTGAAGATGACTTTGCTTTATCTTTGGGCAGTCTAGATGCATCAGATGATATCAGTACTGTCTCCAATGACGACCTATCTACGACTGAAAACGACAGTGATTTTGACAATTTCATTCTGGAAAATACTGATTTTGGAAGTAATGCTTCTGAGAGTATGACCCTTGAAGAAGACAACTTTGCAAATATTAATCTTGAGGAACCATTACTCAATGATGATATCGAGGTTAATGATGTTAGCGTTGTTGAAGAATCGAATATCGCACCTGCTGCACCATTGAGATTTGACGACAATACACTGATAGACGATGATTTTAATATTGACGATGCTGATTCTCTATTTGACACTCCGTCGACCACTACCCCAGTCTCTACAGCTGCACCAGTTGAGAGTGACACTCCTATTACGCCTCAAGAGACTGAGTCAGCAGAAGATTTCTCATCACGGTTCGCAGCAGATTTTGATTTCGTAAAGTCACTAGACAGTAATCAAGTGACGTTAGACTTGGCAGATCAATATTTACAGCTGGGTGAATATGACAGTGCAAAGCGTCTACTCAATGAGGTGATAGCTCAAGGTAATAGTGAACAGAAACAGCAAGCACAGTTACTACTTGAACGTACTGCGTAGTTAATCGTCTAGTCTCGAGCCTTTCCTAAAAAGTGTGTAACTGCTTATAATCCATTAACAGGAGAATAAGCAATGACTACTCAATCTGACATTAAAAAACTGGCCGAGCAAATGGCTGGTAGTATGAAAAGCTTCGATGACATCAAAGACTTTCAGAAGCAACTCATGCAGTCCTTTATCGACACTGCCCTTGAAGCTGAGATGGAAGATCATCTCGGCTACCCCAAGCATGA
>Ga0208015_1000271_pt1 | contig 32793 bp, 35 predicted proteins | sample 26BtaG_FD_184101 | JGI IMG/M metagenome (GOLD analysis project Ga0208015, IMG submission 184101) | Marine viral communities from Cariaco Basin, Caribbean Sea - 26B_WHOI_OMZ_CsCl (SPAdes) (version 2) | ecosystem: Environmental > Aquatic > Marine > Oceanic | place: Caribbean Sea: Cariaco Basin... | reverse complement strand
TTCATTGAGGCCAGAGTCACCGAAGTGACTCATCATAAAGGCCGGATATACGTGCGCAGTTTTACCCAGTTAACTTTTTACACCACCGAGAGCTTGGGAGGCTTGCGCAACAAGAGGTCTACATATATGTACTCGCAGCGGTTTTCGGAGGGACAACCCGGACTGATCCTGCCACCAAACTATGAAGGCTGGATAAAGGAAGGAAACACCAAAGTGTCAGGCAAAACCGTCAACAGCGCCATTCTGCTGCTGGTCATCGGCAACGCCATGGCCATACTTTCGGACGTCTTCATCAAACTGATGGACCCCGGCGCCCCCGTCTTCCAGTTCGCCTTCCTGCGCTGCGTACTCACCCTGGTGTTCCTGCTGCCGCTGGCCCGCAAACTCGACACAGGCAACCTCTTCGGCGGCCTGAAAGTCCACGCCATCCGCGCCCACATCCACCTGGTCGGCATCGTATGCATGGTGATCGCCCTCACCAACCTGCCGCTGGCTACCGCCAACGCCCTGTTCTACGCCGCGCCGATACTGGTGATGGTGCTGTCGGCCGTATTCTTCCGGGAAAAACTCACGCCCCTGAGCGTCACCGCCGTGTTCAGCGGCTTTGCCGGCATCATCGTGATACTGCGCCCGGTGGAGTTCAACTGGGCCGTCATCGCTGCCCTGGGCTCGGCCTTTGCCCTGGCCATCAACGCCGTCATGGTGCGCCAGCTGCCGAAAGAACAAACCACCGTGCACAAGCTGTTCCTGAACTACCTGCTGATCATACCGGCCGCAGCCGCACTGGCATTCTGGGAAGGGGCAACGTGGAACCTGCAGATCCTGGTCAGCGCCGCCGGCTCGGCCCTGTTCATCCTGGGTTACAACATCACCGTGTTGCTGGCCTACCGGCAGGTGGATGCCAACCAGGTCACCAGCGCCGAATACACCGGGCTGATCTGGGCGGTGGCCATTGGCTGGATCTGGTTTGGTGAGGTGCCGGACCTGTGGTTCCTGGCCGGCAGCATGATGATCGTGGTGCCGTTAGTACTGATTGGCCTGCGGCACCGGAGACGGCGTTCACCGGCCCGGGGCTTTAACCCCGCCAGCCGGGAAACACCGCAGAAAGAGCTGGAACCCGGGTTCAGCGGGTCTGCTCAATGATCGCCTGGGTATCGCGGATAATCCGCGCTACCCGATGCTCCGGCGGCAGACGGTCGTCGTAGCCGTAGCTGGTGCGGTATCCGTTCCGGTAATCGTCACGATACCGGTAGTGATCGTGGCGGTCCCGGTATTTTTCCCGGTACTTCCGGAGCTGCTTTTGGCGGTACTTTTCCTGTTTGTAGCGCGCTTTTTGCCGCTTCTCCCAGTATTTTCGATCATGGTCCCGGCTGTAGTGCCGGTCGCCACGATGATCGCGGTCCCGCCATTCCGAGCGCAGGTACTTCTTCTGGTGCCCCGGCGGCAGCGCCTTGCCCCGTTCCAGCTGTTTCTGGATGCCCGGCGGGTGGCCATGGCCACGGTAGCCGTCTGCCTGTGCCAGGCCGGCAAAGCCCAGGGCGACAATCAGGGTACTGCTGATCAGTAGTCGTTTCATGATGACTCTCCCATCTGTTGACCGACTGAAACCATGCTATACGGAAACTTTCCGTGAAGCCTTGCCGTCAGATTACCTAACAGAAGGGTGTTGTCAGGGCCCGAAGGGCGAATTTGCACAAGCTTTACACCGGTTGACGTTTAACGGTCCTTAACCGCGACAGGTTCGCTGCCAAGCAGGTGCGTTTCTATCGCAAAGGTATGCACACAGTCGTCGCCCAATGCCCGCAAAGACTCCGCCAGCCGCAGCAGATACTCGGAATTCGGGCCACTGGGCCCGGCGGCAGCGGCAATCTGGGCGGCGATATCCGCTTCCGGGGCCTCGCCCAGAAACGCCTCGTTATCCTCCGTGGCGATATACACCAGCCCCTCGGCGTGGCTGCCGTCGTCGAAGGTCATGGTGGTACTGAAGCGCAGGTAGCCGTTCTTTTCCCGCACATCCAGGTACTCGAACACATTGGGCGATACCCGGTAGGCCATGCCTTTGCATCGGGCCCCGGGTTGCTCAATCAGGGTAACCACCCGCCCCGGTGCTTCCGGTGTGCCCCGATGGTCGTGGGAACCCTGCCAGAACCGCCGCGCCCAACCGCGAATAGTAGCCGGGCGTTGTTCCAGAAACGGGAAATCCACCTTGTAAATCAGCGAGCCATAGCCAAACAGCCATACCGATTCGATACCCTCAAAGTTGTACCGGGCCCGATTGTGGTCGATAGTATTAGCAGTCATTCCTGTCCTGATATTTCCGGGAGACGTTTCAATTGCAGGTTTTTCATTCAATCCGGCTGGCGCTTCTGGCCAGCTTTGCCGGCTGGCTCATCCAGTGTCCGGTTAGCGCAGCCGAGCCGGACAGCCAGCCAATCCCCACCTACAGCGTGGTGGTTCAGGATATCGATTACTATCCCATCTACAAGGCTGATTTAGCCAGTAACGAGTATTCCGGTTACCTGCGGGACCTGATGGATGCCTTTGCTGCGGCCGAGGGTATCCGCTTCGAGTACAAGGTGCGGCCGGTGCGCCGGATGATCTGGGAGTACACCCGGGGCCTGTATGACTTCGCCCTGCCCGATCACCCCAACTGGAACAAATCCGAAAAACTGGGCATGGAGCTGAGCTATTCGCCGCCGCTGCTGCACTTTGCCGATGGCCTGTACGTGTTGCGGGAAAACGCCGGCATCACCCGGGAGCAGATGGCCGATTACGGCACCATACACGGCTTTACCCCGTGGAAATTCCAGGACCGGATCGACCAGGGCGATGTTGAACTGATTACCGCGTCATCGCCGGAAAACCTGGTGCTGATGGCGCTGGCGGGTCGGGTAGAAGTGATTAACCTGGCGGCGCCGGTGGCGGAGTACCATTTCCGCAACCTGGACGCGACAGGGCGCTTCGAAACCGCGGCCCACCTGCTGCCGGTCAGCCTCAGCAGCTATCACCTGTCGTCTGCCCGGCACCCGGACATCATCAACGCACTGGCCGATTTTCTTGAGCAGAACCCCGAAATCCCACAGCAACTGCAGGAAAAATACCGGTTTCCGGCCTTACCCTCAGGCGACTGAGGCCATAAACCCGGCAATACCGGTCAGAACAATTTCCGCCGCCATGGCCGAGAGAATCAGGCCGCTGATCTTCGACATGATGTTCAGGCCGGTCTTGCCCAGGGCTTTTTCCAGGTAGCTGGACAACCTCAGCAATACCGCCAGGATCAGCAAGCCGGACACCAGCCCCAGCAAACCGCCCGCCACTTCCGGCACGGCCTTGAGTTCCGCCCCGTAAACCAGGATGGCACCAATCGTTGCCGGGCCGATCATCACCGGAATGGCCAGGGGCACCACGGCGATGTCATCGCGATCTTCGTCCGGCAGGCCGGTGGCGTGGTTGCGGGTGCCGCTGTTCACCAGGCTGATAGCGGTGAGGAACAGCAGGCTGCCGGCCCCGATGCGGAACGAGTTCAGGGTAATGCCGATGGCATTGAACAGCAGCGGGCCGGCAAAGAACAGGATCACCCCCAGAATAAACGCCGACACACAGGCCCGGCGGATGATCGACGCCTTCTCGGCTGCCGGTAACCCCCGGGTAAGCGCCAGGAACATGGTGACCACGAAAAACGGCGCCAGCAGGAACAGGAAGCGAATGGTGCTGCTGAGGTAGGTCGAGAAAAACGTTTCAAGCATTGAGGCAAATCCGGCACAGGTTTAAAGCCGGTAAGCATAGCGCCGGTTTGCCGGTTCTGCCGTAAGGAAGAGAACCTATGATGGGTGTTCAGCGCTTCTTGATGGATGGTTTGCGGGGCTTTCCGGGTTTCGACGGCTTGCCCTTCGGGCCGGGGCCGCGACCACCCGCTTTCGGACCGTTACCGGGCTTGCCGCCCGGACGCTTTCCGGGGCCGCTGCCGGGGCCTTTGCGGCCTTTGCCTGCGGGGGCTTTTCCGCCAGGCTTTGCTCCGGCCCTGGCCGGCTTACCACCAGGACCCGGGCGGCCACCCTTCGCTGCGGCAGGCTTTTTACGGGGCTTGTTACCGGCCGGCTGCGAGGCCTCCGACGACGAATCCCGGATGGCATCGAACAGCACCGCCAGTTCCTGTTCAGTGAGATCCCGCCAGGCCCCCACCGGCAGCCCCTGCAGGCTGACGTTCATGATCCGCACCCGCTCCAGCCGGGTAACCTCATAACCGAAATGCTCGGCCATGCGGCGGATCTGGCGGTTCAGGCCCTGTACCAGGATGATGCGGAACACAAACCGGGAAACCTTCTCGACCTTGCAGCGCTTGGTCATGGTGCCCAGGATTGGCACGCCGTTACTCATGCCCTCGACGAATTCCCGGGTGACCGGCTTATCCACCGTCACCAGGTATTCTTTCTCATGGTTATTACCGGCCCGCAGGATCTTGTTCACCAGGTCGCCGTTACTGGTGAGGAAAATCAGGCCCTGGGAGTCTTTATCCAGCCGGCCGATGGGGAAAATCCGCTCACTGTGGCCGACAAAGCGCTGGATATTGTCTTTCTCGGCGCTGTCGGTGGTGCTGACAATGCCCACCGGCTTGTTCAGGGCGATAATGACCAGGTCTTCTTCGTCCCGGGGTTCCACCACCTGGCCGTTCACCTTCACCACATCGCCCGGCAACACCTGGTCGCCCACCTGGGCCCGGCGGCCGTTGATGTGAACATTACCCTGCTCGATGTAGCGGTCAGCATCCCGGCGCGAGCACATGCCGCTCTCACTGATGTATTTGTTCAGTCGGGTGGAGGTTCTGGTGTTCATGGAGCCCTGCCGGATGCCTGGAAATGGGATAACTCACGGTCGAATGCGGGCATCATCCCACCGGGTGGCCGCTACGGCAACCGGCAAACCGCGGCTCGCTCTCCGAACTACCCCAGCATTATCTGGAACTTACACCATCATTAGACTAAAGAATTAGGTAGTTTCACTAACACTATTAAGCATGCTTTCTTGTTTCGTTGTTAGAATATGGCGCTTTTCTGTTCGCCCCATTGCCGACAAGGCCAGAAACCGGGGCCGTTAACCGCATAACAAGAGGTGGATCATGTCGACCGAATCCAGGATTCGTTGCCCAAAACTTAGCAAACGTATTATGAGTGCCCGAGACGCTGCCAGCCTGATCCCCTCCGGCGTGAACGTGGGCATGAGCGGCTTTACCGGCGCGGGCTACCCGAAAGCCGTGCCCCAGGCCCTGGCCGAGCACATCCGTGACCACCGCGCCCGTGGCGAGAACTTCCGCATCAGCGTATGGACCGGCGCCTCCACCGCCCCGGAACTGGACGGCGCGCTGGCCGAAGTAGACGGCATTGAAATGCGCCTGCCCTACCAGAGCGATCCCACCTGCCGCCAGAAGATCAACGAAGGCAAGATGGAATACATGGATATCCACCTGTCGCACGTGGCCCAGCACGCATGGTCCGGTTTCTTCGGCAAGCTGGATATTGCTGTCATCGAGGTGGTGGGCATTACGGAAGATGGCCGGCTGATTCCATCGTCATCCATCGGCAACAACAAAACCTGGATTGACCAGGCCGACAAGGTCATCCTCGAAGTTAACCACGGCCAGAGTGTCGGCCTTGAGGGCATGCACGACGTCTATTACGGCACCGCATTGCCGCCGCGCCGCAAGCCGATTCCGATCACCAAACCGGACGAGCGCTTTGGTGAGAAGTACCTGATGTGCCCGCCGGAGAAAGTGATTGCGGTAGTGGAAACCAACTCGCCGGACCGCAACTCCCGTTTCAGCGACCCGGACGAAAACTCCCGTCGCATTGCCGGCCACCTGCTGGACTTCTTCGCCAGCGAAGTCGAAAAGAAGCGCCTGCCGGCCAACCTGTTGCCCCTGCAATCAGGCGTCGGCAACATTGCCAACGCGGTGATGGCTGGCCTGAACGAAGGCCCGTTCAACAACCTGACCGCCTACACCGAAGTACTGCAGGACGGCATGCTGGAGATGCTGAAATCCGGCAAACTGGCCAAGGCCTCAGCCACCGCCTTCTCCCTGAGCCCGGAAGCCAACCAGGAACTGGCCGACAACATCGATTTCTACCGGGACCGCATTGTGCTGCGGACCCAGGAAATCAGTAACCATCCGGAAGTGATCCGCCGCCTGGGCATCATTGCCATGAACGGCATGATCGAAGCCGACATCTACGGTAACGTGAACTCCACCCACGTGATGGGCACCCGCATCATGAACGGCATCGGCGGTTCCGGCGACTTTGCCCGTAACGGCTTCCTGTCGGTGTTCATGACCCCGTCGACCGCCAAGGGTGGCTCTATTTCCACGATTGTGCCGATGGTGTCCCACGTGGACCACACCGAACACGATGTGCAGATTGTCGTGACCGAACAGGGCCTGGCCGACCTGCGAGGCCTTCCGCCCCGCCAGCGGGCGCTGAACATCATCGAAAAGTGTGCGCACCCGGACTTCCGCCCGCGCCTGCGGGACTACTTCGAACGCGCCTGCAACAGCGGCCGCGGTATGCACACCCCGCACCTGCTGGAAGAAGCCCTGAGCTGGCACCACCGCTTCGAAGAAACCGGGCAGATGTAACCCGGTTTACAGGGCCAGCCACTGCGCCGGCCCTGTTGCAATGGTCAGCCGGCCAACGCCGGCTCGCCACCCTGCTCCATCACCTCTGCTGCTTCACACACATACTGCTCGGCATCAAAGAGCCGGGTCTGCTGCCGGAACTGCCAGGTGAAGCCCGGCCACAGGGTGGTGTTCTTGCCGTTCTCGTTCACGTACCAGCTCTTGCAGCCGGTCTGCCACACGGAATCGCCGAGCTTGGCGTGAATCGAGGCGTTGTACTGGCTGAAGGCATCGTCTTTCACTTCCACGGTTTTCCAGCCCCGGTGCTGCATTTTCTTCAGGGCATCCAGCACGTACTGAACCTGGGATTCGATCATGTACACCATGGAACTGTGGCCGAGGCCGGTGTTCGGGCCCATCAGCATGAAGAAGTTGGGGAAGCCGGCCACCGTGGTGCCCTTGTAGGCTTCCGCACCCTCTCGCCAGGCATCCAGCAGGTCCTGGCCGCCACGGCCGAAGATCACGCCCCGGGGAATCGGCTCCTGGGCCTTGAAGCCGGTGCCGTACACGATGCAGTCCACCTCACGTTCAGTGCCGTTGTTATCCACAATGGTGTTGCCCTTCACTTCACGGATGCCATCGGTGAGCACATCCACGTGATCCTGGTCCAGCGCCGGGTAGTAGTTGTTGGAGATCAGCACCCGCTTGCAGCCGAAGTGGAAATCCGGCGTGACTTTCTTGCGCAGCGCCTTGTCCTTGATCTGGTTGCGGATGTGGCGGCGGGCCTGCAGTTCACCGATTTTCAGGATGCGCGGGTTACCCACAAAGCCCAGCACCCGGGCTTCCAGCATCCAGTAAATGCTCTGGCGGAAAGCGTTCAAAGTTTGCGGGAACTTGCGGAACATCATCCGCTCCAGCGGGCGGATTTCCCGATCCGGCTTGGGCATGATCCACGGCGGCGTGCGCTGGTACAGGTCCAGGTGGGCCGCACTCCTGGCAATCTCCGGCACAAACTGGATGGCCGAGGCGCCGGTACCGATAACGGCCACCCGCTTGCCCCGGAAATCATAGTCGTGGTCCCAGTTCTGGGAGTGGAAGCGAGTGCCGGTGAAAGACTCCATGCCCTTGATGTCCGGGTACGCCGGCGTGCTCAGGCCACCCATGCCGGACACCAGCACCCCGGCGTGCAGTTTGCGGAATTTGGGCAGGGTTTTGTCGCTGCGGTCCAGTGAATCCCCAGGCTTGAGGCCGTGCTTTTCCATATAGGCCCAGAGTTCGGGGCTGTCGCAGGTTTCGATGGTCCAGGCACCGGTTCTTTCATCCCAGCGGGCACCGGCTACGTGGGTGTTAAGCTGGATGTGCTCCATCAGGCCGTACTTTTCCGCGCAGTGGCGCAGGTAGGCTTTGATCTCCGGCTGGGTGGCGAACATCCGGCTCCAGTTGGGGTTCTGTTCGAAGGAGAAGGAGTACAGCGCAGATTGCACGTCGCAGGCGCAGCCGGGGTAGTGGTTTTCGTGCCAGGTGCCGCCGATGTCGTCGCTTTGTTCGAGGATCACAAAGTCGTGGAATCCTGCTTCCTTGAGTTTGATGGCCATGCCGAGGCCGGAGAAGCCGGTGCCGATGATGGCGATCTGGGCGGTTTGTGTCATTGCTGCACTCCTGTGTGGCCTGTTTGGGCCTTGCCTGTTGTTGTTTCGGTGGTCATCATGACCGGTAGACACATGTATACCGCCATGGGTAGACACTTGTATACTCCGGTTCGGGTGTTTGGCCTTGGGTGACAGATTGTTGGCCTGTGCGGCCGCCGGCTTGGGTGATCGGGTTCTTTTGGCCTCTGACCTGGGGAGGCTGGTTGGTTTGGGGGAGGCTGTCCAAAAACCGCTCCTGCGGCACCCCTTCGGGGTCCGGCCCGCAATCACAGATTGCGGTCGCTCAGCTGTCGCATGAAGCTTCGCTTCATCAGCGCTCGGCTGAGCCCATGTGGCGCTTCTGCTCCGCCATCCATGGCTCCGCACATTTTTGGACAGCCTCCCCCAAACCAACCGTTAAGCTTCTGTGGCGGCCGTCTCCCAAATGCTGAATCTGAGAAGGCATGCATACTCACTGTTAGAACGGCCGGGCGGTGGGCCTTGTTCACAGACTGTTGAAGGCCAGGGACGGCCTGAAACAAGCGCACAGGGATGTGCTCGTAGCGTGTCTGTGAACAAGGCCCACCGCCCGGCCCAACTCCAGAATATGAGGCTTAAATGAACACACTGGCCGGCGGAAAACTGAAACTGGTTCAGGCCGCTCTGCGGTTGATTACCGAAACGCGGAGCCTGACGTCGTTGGGGCTGCGGGAGCTGGCTCGTGAGGCCGGGTTGAATCCGAATACGTTTTACCGGCACTTCAAAAGCCTGGATGAATTCGGGCTGCAGGTGCTGGGGTATATCGCCGAGGATATGAAAACCGGGGTGCGGCAGCTGCGGCAGATGGCGGATTCTTCCGAGCAGGCGTCTCACGATACCGTCACTTTTGTGTACCGCTACTTCCTCGCCAATCCGGCTGCCACCACCGTGGCTGTTCGCGAGCTGCACGGGCCGTCGCCGGTGTTGCGCCGGGCTTTGGAGGCGCAGCTGGATGCCAGTGCGCGGGAGATGGCGGAGGATATTCTGGAGCGGGGCCTGGTGCCGGGGGTGGACGCCGCGGTGGTGCATGAGATTTCCCACATGACCATTCGCTACATCCTGTTCCGGGCTATGGATTACATCGAGAAGCCGGAGCAGCGGGAGCGGATTCAGGTGGAGACAGAGCGGTTTATCAACCGGCAGTTCAGGGGTGCGCTGCTGGAGGGGGTTGAGGTGGAGAATCTCCTGGCGCTGCAGGTACAAAAAAGCCGCGGGGCCTGAGCAGGCGCCGCGGCAAGCAGGATCGAAGGAGTAGTTCGATCAGTAAAGTTTGGCCAGGGATTTCTTGGCGAAGGCTTCCACTTCGTTCAAACGGCCCTCTTTCACTTTCACCAGCCATTCCGGGTCTTGCAGCAGGGCGCGGCCGACGGCAATGAGTTCGAATTCGCCGTTGGTCATGCGCTCAACCAGCTCGTCGATGCCGGACTGTTCCACGGCATCTTTCTTGCTGGCGAAGGTGCCGCTGATGAAGTCTTCGGTCAGGCCCACACTGCCAACCGACATGGTCGGTTTGCCGGTGATCTTCTGGGTCCAGCCGGCCAGGTTCAGATTGGAACCTTCGAACTCCGGTTCCCAGAAGCGGCGGGTGGAAGCGTGGAAGATGTCGACACCGGCATCCACCAGCGGCTTCAGGAACTGTTCCAGCTGTTCCGGGCTGTCGACCAGCCTGGCTTCATAATCCTGCTGCTTCCACTGGGAGAAACGCAGCATGATCGGGTATTCCGGGCCGACGCGGTGGCGCACTTCTTCTACAATTTCCACCACAAAGCGCAGGCGGTTTTCCATGCTGCCGCCGTATTCGTCGTCGCGTTGGTTGGTGCCTTCCCACAGGAACTGGTCCAGCAGGTAACCATGGGCACCGTGGATTTCCACGCCGTCAAAACCGAGGGCCTTGGCATCCTGGGCAGCATCGCCGAAGGCTTTGATCACATCCTGGATGTCTTCCTTGCTCATCGCCTTGCCGTTGGGCTTGCCCGGGGCAAACAGGCCTGAAGGGCTGTAACCGGGAACAGACGGATCCGGCTCGATACCTTCTTTGCGCACCGCGCCCACGTGCCACAGCTGCGGGAAGATGGCCCCGCCGGCTTCGTGCACGGCATCAACCACCTGCTTCCAGCCCGCCAGGGCTTCGTCGCCATAAAAGGCCGGTACGTTCGGGTAACCGTTGGCCGCCGCGTGGTTCACTACGGTGCCCTCGGTAATGATCAGGCCAACACCGGCTTCGGCACGGCGGCGATAGTAATCGACCACATCCTGACCCGGTACGCCGTTGGGTGAGAAATTGCGGGTCATCGGAGCCATGGCTACGCGATTGCGCAGCTTGAGGTTGTGAAGTTCAAACGGCTCAAACAAAGGACCAAGATTCATACTCATGTGATGTGCAACCTCATTAATTTGGTTTCGTAAAGCAACCCTATTCAATCCGGTTTCAAAATGCAACCCTATTGGGTACACTCCCTGACATGGCCAGAAAACGTTTTGATGATTCCAGTTGCTCCGTCGCCCGCGCCCTCAATGAAGTGGGCGACTGGTGGTCCCTGCTGATTGTGCTGCATGCAATGTACGGTACGCGACGGTTTGTGGACTTCCAGCAGCAGCTGGGCATCGCCAAGAACATCCTGTGCGACCGCCTGGCCAAGCTGGTGGATAACGAAGTGCTGCGCAAGGAAGACGTGGGCGAGCACGGCTCCCGCTTTGAATACCGCCTGACCGAAAAAGGCCGGGACCTGTTCCCGGTGGTGGTGGCCCTGCGCCAGTGGGGTGACAAGTGGAACCCGGCGCCAGACGGCCAGCCGCTGGACCTTCGTGACCGGGAAACCGGTCAGCCGATAAAGGCGGTCACGGTGCAGAACGCCGAGGGCGAGCCTCTGAGTATCCGGGATGTGTTGGTGGTGGAAGACCTGGAGAAGGCCAGCAACCAGGGCTGACTATACGCAGGGCCCGAAGTACCCCCGTTTTTTTGAGTTGGGTCAACCGTGCCGCCGAAGCCTGCCGGGGTGACGCCCTTAATTGTCTTAAATCAAGTTTTCCCTTTCCCCAGCGATTACCCTCACTCCATTGACTTTTAATAAGTGAGGAAATGGCTATGTCTCGTACTTTCAAACTCGGTGTTCTGGCTGCGGCCGTGATGGCTGTTGCTCCGGCTGCTCAGGCCTTTGAAGCCGGCGATTTCATTGTTCGCGCAGGTGCGGTGCACGTGGCGCCGGATGATTCCAGCGAAGTCATTACTGTAGGCTCTGTGGCGGCCCTCGGTGCGGACGCCCGTGTTGCAGTAGACTCCAACACACAGTTGGGTCTTCGTGGCACCTACATGTTCACAAGTAACCTTGGCTTGGGTGTGCTTGCGGCAACGCCATTCAAGCACAACATCAGTGGCGCTGGCGACATTGCAGCCTTGGGTGACATTGGTGAGACCAAGCAACTGCCACCAACTATTACCCTGCAGTACTACCCGATGAAGAGTTCATCTGCTGTACAGCCCTATGCGGGCGTAGGTGTTAACTACACGACTTTCTTCGAAGAGAAGACTGTTCTGGGTGAACTGGATCTGAATGACAGCGTGGGTGTCGCAGTAGAGTTCGGGGTGGACTACATGCTGAGCGAGCAGTTCGGCTTGAACGCCGCAGTCTGGTGGGCCGACATTAATACCGATGCACAAGTGACTCTGGCAGACGGCGTAACCAAAACCGACAAATTCGAAGTAGAAATCGACCCAATGGTCTACATGGTAGGTTTCACCTACAAGTTCTGATCCACGTACCCCCGGCAGTCCCTGGTCTGTGGCTGCCGGATGGTGCGTTCTCCTGTGCGGGGCTGTGTTGCAGCCCCGCTTTTTTATGCCTGGAGAACCGGGTTATCACGCGCTCTGGCGCTGGGCCGGGCGGCCGGTTCTGCCCTGCCCCTGGCCACGGCCTTGTCCTTCGCCCTGAGCACCACGTCCGCGGCCACCACTACGAGCAGCCGGTTTCGGGCCAAAACTCTTGCCTGCGCCACCTTGCGGGCGACGGCTGCGGGCCTTGCTCGGGTCGGCCTTGGCTTTGGGCTTCAGCGGCAGGTTGTTCTTCGGCTCGAAGCCTTCCACTTCCTTGCGCGGAAGCTGCTTCTTGATCAGCTTTTCGATACCCGCCAGCAGTTTGCCTTCATCGGCACTTACCAGCGACAACGCATGGCCACTTTCGCCGGCGCGGCCGGTACGGCCGATGCGGTGCACGTAATCTTCCGGCACGTTCGGCAGTTCAAAGTTCACCACCTGCGGCAGCTGTTTGATGTCCAGACCACGGGCGGCGATGTCGGTGGCAACCAGCACGCGTACTTCACCGGCCTTAAAATCCGCCAGCGCACGGGTACGGGCACCCTGTGACTTGTTGCCGTGAATGGCGGCGGCGGTGATGCCGTCCTTTTCCAGCTTCTGGGTCAGGCGGTTGGCGCCGTGCTTGGTGCGGGTGAATACCAGCACCTGGTCCCAGGCGTTGTCACGCACCAGCTTGCTCAGCAGCGCGGTCTTCTGGCTCTGGTCTACCGGGTAAACCGACTGCTTCACCTTCTCGGCGGTGGTGTTACGGGCCGCCACTTCCACCTGTACCGGGTTATCCAGCAGGCCCTGGGCCAGGGTGCGGATTTCGTTGGAGAAGGTGGCAGAGAACAGCAGGTTCTGGCGCTTGGCCGGCAGCAACGCAAGGATCTTGCGGATGTCGCGGATAAAGCCCATATCCAGCATGCGGTCAGCTTCGTCCAGTACCAGGATTTCCACTTCGTTGAAGCGCACAGCGTTCTGCTGATACAGGTCCATCAAACGGCCAGGTGTTGCCACCAGTACGTCCAGGCCCTTGCGCAGCTTCATCATCTGCGGGTTGATCTTTACACCACCGAAAACCACGGCGGCCTTGGTGGGAACGTATTTGCTGTAAAGGTTCACGCTGTCGTGTACCTGCGCGGCCAGTTCACGGGTGGGTGTGAGAATCAGGGCGCGGGGGCCTTTGCCGGTGCGGGGGTTTTCCGCCAGGCGCTGCAACAAAGGCAGGGTAAAACCAGCGGTTTTACCTGTGCCGGTCTGGGCCGCGGCCATTACGTCCTTGCCAGACAAAACAGCAGGGATTGCCTGCAGCTGAATGGGAGACGGGGTTTCATAACCCTGATCGGCGGTGGCACGGACCAGCTGCTCGGACAAACCGAGGGAAGAAAAACTCATATAAGGTGTACTCTTGATTGATTCTGCCTCCACGAACACCGGATACGGCGAATGCGGGCAGATGCCATGAACATTCATGGAATAAAAGACGACTACGGTCACGCGCCGGGTTCGGGGTGACGTCCTCTGACAGGTCGTATGGATGGTTCGCAAAGCGGCCGTTGGCCGGAAACTGCGGAATCCCTAGAGGCAGGATGCAGGCACGGTAACAGAGCACCCGGCAAATAGCTATAGGTGGTTTTTATTAGCAGGCTTTCATTTATGCAAAAACATGGAACTCCCATGAATGTCTCCGGTCACTAGCCGCCGTATGCCAATAAAAACCCACAGGATTCCGGAGATTCCATGCTCAGCGTAGGCGTTGGCCCCCTCAGCCTGTCCATCGGGCACCTGCTTCTGGTGCTGGCCTTTGTGGTCGCCCTGATTGTAGGCGCCCTGACTGGCCGTAAAGAGAAAACCCCGGTAGCCGGCACCCTGGCCGATATCTTCCTGGTCGCCATGGTCAGTGCCCGTATCGGCTTTGTGGTGCGGTATTTTGGCGAGTATCAGGGCGACTGGCTGGGCATGATCGACATCCGCGACGGCGGTTTCGATATGGTGACCGGCCTGGTTGTTGCCCTGGCGTTCACCGGCTACCTGATGTGGAAACGGGCCGCCATGCGCCGGGCACTGGGCTCCGCCGTTGCCGCCGGGCTGATTACCTGGGGCGGCATCAGTGGCCTGATCGCCCTGATGAACCAGCAAACCCAGGGCCTGCCCGAAGTCGCCCTGACCGACCTGAACGAGCGCCCGGTAGACCTGGCCAGCCTGGGCGGTGACAAGCCCACGGTGGTGAATCTCTGGGCCACCTGGTGCCCGCCCTGCATCCGCGAGATGCCGGTGCTGGAAGAAGCCCAGCAGCGTTATCCGAACGTGAACTTTGTCTTCGCCAACCAGGGCGAGCACCCGGAAACCATCCGCAAGTTCCTGATGGAACAGAACCTGAACCTGAGCCACGTACTCAGCGACAGGCAGAACCGTTTTGGCCGGGTAGTCGGCAGCCACGGCTTGCCAACCACCCTGTTCTACAACGCCCAGGGCCACCTTGTAGATACCCATATGGGCGAATTGTCCCGCGCCAGCCTGGCCCGGAGCCTCGAACGCTTCGATGCCAGCTTCCTGAACTGATCCCCATCCAAGGAGTTAACATCCCGATGAGCACTCCCCTTGCCCAACGCCTGATCAAGGGCACCGTTTTATCGTCTGCCCTGTTTGCCATGGCGGCACAAGCCCAGGACTACCCACCCGCAATCCAGTCGCTGGAGCAACAGGGCGTTACCGTCCTGGAAAGCTTCGAAGCGCCGGGCGGCATGACTGGCTACGTCGGCGAGATGCAGGGGCGCTCCCTGGCGTTTTACCTGACCCCGGATGGCGACCATGTAATTGTGGGTACGCTGCTGGACGATAAAGGCACCAACCTCAGTGCTGCCAGCATCGAAGAGCTGGTGACCGGCCCGAAATTCGCCGAAGCCTGGCCCCGGCTGGAAAGCAGCAACTGGGTGCGTGACGGCGCCGAAGACGCCGAGACCGTGATTTATACCTTCACCGACCCCAATTGCCCCTACTGCCACCGGTTCCGCCAGCAGGCAGCGGCATGGATTGATGCCGGCAAGGTGCAGCTACGGCACATTATGGTGGGTATTCTTCGGGAAGACAGCCTGACCAAGGCCGCCACCATTCTTGGCAGCGACAACCCGGAAGCTGCATTGCATGAGCATCAGGGCAACTACGAGCAGGGTGGCATAGAGGTCGACCGCAAGAAAGTCAGCGCCGCCCATATGGACGTGAAGGCCAACAACCGCCTGATGCAGCAACTGGGCCTGCAAGCCACCCCCAGCACCCTGTACAAGGATGGTGAAGGCAATGTGAAAATGGTTCAGGGCCTGCCTAACCCGCAGGCGCTGGAACGGATGATGGGCTCCAAGCCTTGACGGAACCCTGCGTCAGGCCAGCCAGAACGTCAGACTGAAGCCCAGAAGGCTGGCCGCGCCCAAACCGCACAGAGACAACGGCAGACTCCAGCGGAAGGAGGCATCCCGGGCCCGGTATCCGGTCAGCCGTTCCATGATCAGGGCGTTGGCCGCAAAGGGTGTGCCGAAGGCAGTAATACCCCAGCCGGTAACCATGGCAATCGCCAGGCCCAGCTGGGCCGCGGTTGGCCACAGGGAACCCAGAATGCCTCCCACCAGGGTGGCAATGATAATCGGGTTCATGCCCGCCAGCCCGGCGGCAAAGAACACCCAGGGCACACCGGCGGCCAGCAGGGCCCAGAGCCACACCGGCAATTCCGGCTGACCACTGATCTGGCCCAATACCACGCCACTGAGCACCGCCCCGATAAAGGCCGAGCCACCCACAATGGCCAGCTCGTTACTGACATTGGCCATGCTGGTCATGGGCGGATTTTGCCCTCGCAGCCATCCCAGAACCCGGTACAACAGCACCGCCCCCAGGCAGCTCAGAGCCACCGCATGGGCATAGCTCAGCCCGAACTGATGGCTGAGCCAGAGTACGCCCACACACACCGCCAGAATCAGGCCACCAAACCGCAGCCAACTGCCCGCGCCGGCACCAGTACCGCCCTGCTCGGTGTTTTCCAGCGGTTCCGGTTCACGCCAGCGTAATCCCGCCAGCAGCATCAACACAGAAAACGGCACGGCCAGGGACAACAGTGACAACAGGCTCACCTGTGGCAGCAGCGTCAGGGTGAGCACCACCGAGATAGACAGGGGCGAGAACGAGGGTGCCACGCCGAACCCCCGCAAAACAGCCCGTGTGGCATTGCGGGTAGATTCGGAATCGCCATTGCGACGAATACGCTCCCCTACCAGGCTGCCCACCACAGCGACCGAACCAAAGTTCAGGGGAATGGATACCAGCGCGGTACCGAAGGCCAGGCTCAGATAACGGGTCAGCGGTTTGCCACCAAACAGGCTGGAAGAAATCTGTTGCAGGTCCTGGGTGCGGGCCAGCACGTTCGACAACAGCATCACCGCCAGCATCAGGCCCGCCAGGCGGGTCATGTTGCCGACGGCGGTTACGATCAGCGCCGGGTCGTAGCCCAGGGCAAAGATCAGCATGGCCAGGGCCACCACAAACACCGCCCGGGGCACGTTACGCATGTCCTGCCAACCCAGAAGTATCGCCATACCAGCCGCCGCAGCACCCAGCAACGGCATACCGGGCAGCACCGAAAGCACGGCCGCAGTCAGGGCAAGGTAGGCAAAGGCCGAACGTAATCCGGTAGGCAAGGTGGTGTCCTTATTCGAACAACGAGAAGCCGTTATCGTAAGGATGCTAAGGGCCCTTGCCTATCAGCATTTGTGATAACACAGCCCTGAGCTATGCCGGGGAGGAAATCCACAGGGTTGATCGGTGCGTAGTTTTAACGGAGAGTAAGATCTATGTAAATTCACGACATAAGAAAAAAGGATGATCCATCATGCAGTCCGGATGGAAATTCACCCTCGGCCTGTCCGCCGTTTTAATGATGGTGGGCGGGTGCAGCGAGCAGCAGGAAACGCCCGCCCAAAGCACCGGGCTCAAGCCGCCCTCGGAAACCGGTATTCTGAAGGTCGCCACCCGAAACGGCTCGACCACCTATTACCTTGACCGGCACGAGAACCCTGTCGGCCCCGAATACGCCCTGGTCTCCGACTACGCCCAGGCCCGTGGCTGGGAGGTGGAGTGGACCATGCTGGACTCCACCGCCGATGTGCTCGCCGCCCTGGAAGCCGGCACTACCCACCTGGCAGCCTCCGGCCTGACCCACCTGCACAGCCGCAACGAGCTGTTCACGCCGGGGCCGGCCCACACCGAGATCACCGAGCAACTGGTCTGCCACCGTGACGATCGCCCCCTGCCCCGTAAACCTGAAGACATTCAGGGAATCGATATTGCGGTCACCGCCGGTTCCAGCTATGTGGACACACTGAACGAACTGGCCGGACAGCATCCGGAGATTGAATTCCGGGAAGACAGCGAGCGCACCACCGAGGTGATCCTGGCCGAAGTGGCAGACAGGAATGTGGGCTGCACCGTGGCAGACTCCAACATTGTGCAGGTGATGCGCCGGCACTTCCCGCACCTGGAAGTGGCCATGAACCTGACCGAAGGGCGCAATCTGGGCTGGTACCTGCCCGCCGGCTCAGACGAGTTGGCAGCAGACGCCCGGGAGTGGATGAACAGCAAGGACGGTGACGAAGCCCTGGGCCGGATGGAAAACCTCTACTACGCCTACATCGGCGACTTCGACTTTGTCGACTTGCGGGCCCTGAACCGGCGGATTGAAGACCGGCTGCCGAACTACATCGACCTGTTCCGGGCGGCCGAGCAGAAAACCGGCATACCGGCCGACCTGCTGGCAGCGCTGGCCTACCAGGAATCCCACTGGAACCCGAAAGCCAGGTCGCCCACCGGCGTGCGGGGCATCATGATGCTGACCCTGAATACCGCAAAATCCCTGGGGGTGACCAACCGGCTGGACCCGGTTGCTTCCATTGACGGCGGTGCCCGCTACCTGGCCGACCGCCATCGCCGCCTGCCGGAAACCATCCCGGAGCCGGACCGCACCTTCCTGGCCCTGGCCAGCTATAACATCGGCCGCGGCCACCTGCTGGATGCCCGGCAACTGGCACGGGACCTGGGCAAGAACCCGGATTCCTGGGAAGACATGGAGAAAGTACTGCCCCTGAAAGCCGACAAACGCTACTACCCCAGCACCCGCTATGGCTACGCCCGGGGTTACGAACCGGTGCACTACGTGCAGCGCATCCGCAACTACCGGGACATTATCCGGCCAGCGTTCCAGTAACTCAGGAGCCGAACAGGGCCGAGCGCAGGGGCCGCAGGAAACCGGTACTCTGGGACTGTCCGGCCAGGCTGCGTTGGCCGTCGAATTCCAGGTAGCCATCTTCGATGGGCTCGAAGCGCAGGATCTTCACATCGGTGAGGTAATCCTGCGAAGCCTTCCAGGGGCCATGGGTGCCCTGGCGGGGCAGCCGGTCTTCTGCACGCTTGATGTAGCCGGCGTCCAGCGAACCCAGAATGGTTTCGTCACCACGGCTGTTTTCGGTGTCGCGGGGCACCGCCACCTCATAACCCTTGCGATCCATATGGTTGATCAGCCGGCACAGGTACTCGCTGGCGATATCCGCTTTCAGGGTCCAGGAGATGTTGGTGTAGCCGAAGATCATGCCGGCGTTGGGCACCCCTTCCACCATCACGTTCTTGTAGATCACCTTGTCTTTGAGCACCACCTCCCGGCCGTCTACCCGGGGCTTGATGCCACCCAGCATCTGGATATCCAGGCCGGTGGCCGGAACGATGATGTCTGCTTCCAGTTCCTCGCCGGATTTCAGGCGAATACCGGTTTCGGTAAAGCCCTCGATGTGATCGGTTTTGATCGACGCGGTGCCCGCCTTGATGGCCTCGAACAGGTCGCCGTCTTTCACCACACACAGGCGCTGGTCCCAGGGGTTGTAGTCCGGGCTGAAGTGGCGCATGTCAGCCTTACCGTTAAGCTGGCGTTTGATGATCGACAGGAACAGGCGACGCATGGCTTTCGGGCTCTTGCGGGAGCGCTCGAACAAAAACCGGGAAATGGAAATGTTCCGGGCCCGGGTCAGCCGGTAGGCGGTCCTGGCCGGCAGTACTTTCTGCATGGCCAGGGTGATTTTATCGGTTGACGGCAGCGGCATCAGGTACGTGGGCGAGCGCTGCAGCATGGTTACATGGGCCGCGTTCTCCGCCATGGTGGGCACCAGGGTAATGGCCGTGGCACCACTGCCGATCACCACCACTTTCTTGCCGGTGTAGTCCAGGTTTTCCGGCCAGTGCTGGGGGTGCACAACCTGGCCCTTGAAATCGCTCTCGCCGGGGAAATCCGGTTTGTAGCCCTGGTCATAGTTGTAGTAACCGGTACAACCCACCAGGAAGTTAGCGGTGTAGGTTTCCTGGTCGCCGGTCTGCTCATTCTCGGCGGTCACTGTCCAGCACTTATCTGCGCTGGACCATTCGGCGTTCTTTACCGCCACGCTGTACCGGATGTGCTTTTCGACATCGTTTTCCTTCGCGGTTTCCGCCACATAACGCTTGATGGATGCGCCATCGGCCAGCACTTTGCCGCCGGTCCAGGGCCGGAAGTTATAGCCGAAGGTGAACATGTCAGAATCCGAACGGATGCCGGGATAGCGGAACAGGTCCCAGGTACCGCCCATGGCCTGGCGGCGCTCCAGGATGGCAAAGCGCTTGCCGGGGCATTCCCGTTTCAGATGGCAGGCCATGCCGATGCCGGATACCCCGGCACCGATGATCAGGACATCGTAGTGTTGTTGGTTCATGCGGATGTCTCCCGGGCGTTATCTTTCTTGTTGAATAACGCCCACGTTACGCCGCCGGCCCGCTACTTCAATTGGCCTGACAACCCCCGTGAAGCCGTATGCAGGGCCAAACCACCTGCACACGTCCGGCCGGAACCTGCTTGTCTCACGGCTTTAACCCCGGGTACTTTTTCTGCAACCGATACAGCCGGACAATGGTAATGATGTTGGTAACCAGCACCATGCCCTCGGCCAGGATGCCGCCTACCGAACCGATCACGATGTTGTTGAGCATCCACGCCAGGGCGGCCAGGCCAAGCACAATGCGAAGCGGTATCCCCCGGAGCATGAACATACCCATGGTGCCCAGGGTGGCGGCGGTCAGCGGGAATACATCGGTGGCGGTTTTCCAGGTGGCCCAGGCCACCAGCAGATTGACGGTGAGTATGCCGGCCATGATTTTCCAGTTGCCCTGGTAACGGCGCGCCAGGGCGATGCGCAGGATGACCAGCACCGTCAAGGCGGCTGCCGTCCAGCTCTGGAAGAAGGCAAACATCAGGGCGAAGGCGACATTGGCAGAGATCAGCAGCACCATCAGCCGGTCGTCATTCTTGTTGGCAAAGCCGGCAATACAGAAAGCCAGGGCCACCAGACCCGCCAGCTGGCCAAGCAGTTGTGCCAATGTCATGCCTGCGAGCAGATCTGCCATCGCGCCCTCGTCGTCAAAACCACCAGACTGCCATATTTGCCGGCGCTGAACCACGCAGTTGGTGGTGCCTGCGAGCAATACCTTTGGTACAAAATGCCATTGCCCTTAGTTTGCTAATCAGGCCATCATCGTTCAATCATGCGCACACCCTGGAATCCGGACATGGACAACTACCTGAAAGCCACGCCCTTCTTCAACTACAACCATCCCGCAGTTAGCGCCTGGCTCCAGGAGCAGCTGGCCGGTGTTCCGGATGACCCGGTAGAGCAAATGAAGGCACTGTATCTGGCGGTGCGCGACGGCATCCAGTACAACCCCTATGTGTTCCGGGCGGAGCCCCACACCCTGTCCGCCAGCTATGCCCTGGAATCCGGCGAAACCTACTGCATCCCCAAAGCCGTTCTTCTGGGCGCGGCCGCGCGGGCCCTGGGCATCCCCAGCCGCCTGGGCCTGGCCGATGTACGCAACCACCTGTCCAGCCCCAAGCTGATTGAATGGCTGCAGTCGGATGTGTTTCGCATGCACGGGTTTATCGAGCTGTACCTGAACGGCCGCTGGGTGAAGGCCACGCCAGCATTCAACCAGCAGCTGTGCCAGATGATGAAGGTAGACCCGCTGGAGTTCGACGGCGTGAACGACTCGGTGTTCCAGGAGTTCACCGAGGATGGCCACGCCCATATGGAATACATCAACGACCACGGCGTGTTCGACGACGTGCCCTTTGATTTTATTCTTGAAGGCCTGCAGGCGGCCTACGGCCACCTGTTCACCCCGCAGGGCGAGGCTGACCCGGTAAGCGGTAGCCTGGAGCAGGACATCGCGGGCGGCTCGTAAGCCCATAAAAAAACCGGTATCCACATCCCGCAGATACCGGTTTCAGGGGTCAGCCCGAGGCTGTCAGGCTTGCGTAAACTTACTGCGCAGAGTTGCGGATCAGGAAGTCAAAGGCACTCAGGGAAGCCTTGGCACCTTCGCCCATAGAGATCACGATCTGCTTGTAGGGCACCGTGGTGGCATCGCCGGCCGCGAACACACCCGGAATGGATGTTTCGTTACGGTCGTTGACGATGATCTCGCCGTGCTGGCTCAGCTCGATATCACCCTTCAACCACTCGGTGTTCGGCACCAGGCCGATCTGGACGAAGATACCTTCCAGCTCGATGTGGTGCGCTTCACCGGTGGTGCGGTCGGTGTAGTTAAGGCCACTTACCTTGCCGTTCTCGCCCACCACCTCGGTGGTCTGGCCAGAGGTGATGATCTTCACGTTGTCCAGGCTGCGCAGTTTCTTCTGCAGCACTTCGTCTGCACGCATCTGGTCGCCAAACTCGATCAGGGTAACGTGGCCAACAATACCGGCCAGGTCGATGGCAGCTTCCACGCCGGAGTTACCGCCACCGATTACCGCCACGCGCTTGCCTTTGAACAGCGGGCCGTCGCAGTGCGGGCAGTAGGCCACGCCCTTGTTACGGTACTCTTCTTCACCCGGCACACCCATCTGGCGCCAGCGGGCACCGGTGGACAGAATGAGGGTACGGGACTTCAAAGAAGCACCATTGGCCAGCTTCACTTCGTGCAGGCCGCCCGGCTGCGCTGCCGGGATCAGCTTTTCGGCGCGCTGCATGTTCATGATGTCGACTTCGTATTCGTTAACGTGCTGCTCCATGGCAGAGACCAGCTTCGGGCCTTCGGTGTAAGGCACGGAAATCAGGTTCTCGATACCCATGGTATCGCTCACCTGGCCACCGAAACGCTCGGCCGCAATACCGGTGGAGATTCCCTTACGGGCCGCGTAGATCGCCGCCGCAGCGCCAGCCGGGCCACCACCGATGACCAGAACTTCGAAGTCGTCTTTCTGGTTCAGCTTCTCGGCCTCTTTCTCGGCGGAGTTGGTGTCCAGCTTGGCTACGATTTCTTCCAGCGTCATGCGGCCCTGGCCCCAGGGCTGGCCGTTCAGGTAAACACTGGGTACCGCCATCACTTCACGCTGCTCAACTTCGTCCTGGAACAGGGCTCCGTCGATGGAGGTGTGCTTCACCTTCGGGTTCAACACACTCATCAGGTTCAGGGCCTGTACCACGTCCGGACAGTTCTGGCAGGACAGGGAGAAGTAGGTTTCGAACTCGAACTCGCCGTCCAGCTCCTGGATCTGCTCCATCAGCTCCTGTGACGCCTTGGACGGGTGACCGCCTACCTGCAGCAGCGCCAGTACCAGTGAGGTGAACTCGTGACCCATGGGGATACCGGCGAAACGTACGCCAACATCGGAACCAATCCGGTTGATCGCGAAAGACGGGCGACGCACGTCGGTTGATTCTTCGGTGCGCAGGCTGATCTTGGAGGACATCGGCTCCAGTTCTTCCAGCAGCTCTTTCAGCTCCTGGGACTTCTTGCTGTCGTCATAGGCTGCCACCAGCTCGATCGGCTGCTGCAGCTTTTCCATGTACGCCTGGAGTTGTTGCTTGATGTTTGCATCCAACATTTAGGGGGTCTCCTTGATGTCTGTCGTAGCCAAGTGGCTGAATTCAAAGTGAATCGTTAAAAGAAGTTGTGTGTACGATACGGCCCTGCAATACAAAGCTCAAATTAATTGATGCAAAACGATTAATAGGGCAGAGCTATAGCATGCGCGTTAACCCATCCCCACTCTGAACCCCGGCCACCACAGCCGCTCGAATACCCCAAGCTTCACTTCAACAGTAGACGATATCGGAAGCCCAGGGCATGACCGGTGGCAAGATTGCGGGTTTTGCGGACACCACAACGCAAAAACCCCGGCAGAGCCGGGGTTTTCGGAGGATCGAGGCCTGCGGACAGACCTCTTTCCAGTCAGTTTTTCTGTGGCAGAAAAACTTAGATCTTGCCAACCAGGTCCAGAGACGGAGCCAGTGTTTCTTCGCCTTCTTTCCACTTGGCCGGGCAAACTTCGCCAGGATGGTTGCGAACGTACTGGGCAGCTTTAACCTTGCGCAGCAGGTCGTCTGCGTCACGGCCGATGCCTTCAGCAGTGATTTCCATGGCCTGGATAACGCCATCCGGATCGATCAGGAAAGTAGCACGGTCTGCCAGGCCCTGGCCTTCACGCATAACACCGAAGTTGTTGGTGATGGTGCCAGTCTGGTCGCCTACCATGTAGTACTGGATCTTGCCGATGGTGTCGGAAGTATCGTGCCATGCTTTGTGGGTGAAGTGAGTGTCGGTAGACACGGAGAACACTTCAACGCCCAGCTTCTGCAGCTCTTCGTACTTGTCAGCTACGTCGCCCAGTTCGGTCGGGCAAACGAAGGTGAAGTCAGCCGGGTAGAAGAAGAAGATGGCCCACTTGCCTTTAACGTCTGCTTCGGAGATTTCTACAAACTCGCCCTGCTTGAATGCGGTAGCGTTGAACGGTTTGATTTCGCTGTTAATAATACCCATCTCAGAATAGCTCCTGTTGATCGTTTGGGTTGATGGCTAAGAATCGGTGCAAAGAATACTGCTTTTGCCAATTCGGTAAAAATTGATTATTTCCAACCTGGGGATAGGCTGAGCCTATCCTGATAAAACCCTGCCTCTCGGCCCGCAGCGGTACGGCGTTATCCCGATGCCTAACCAGATATGGGGCCTCGTCCCGCCGTTTCAATCCTGTGGAAAACCAGTATGTGTTGTTCCGGTGACGGTTTGATGGCGGCAGTAACCCCCGGATTCACTAGGCATAAATATAAAAAAGGTATTCCTGCCCGTTCTTCACCGGATCCTGGGCAAAGGTATAACCGTGGGCGATGGCCTCTTCCGGCACATTGCGGAAAGACCCCGGGCAATCAGTGATCACCTGCAACAGCTCGCCCTTGTTCATGCCTTCCAGCGCTTCCAGGGTATAAATCACCGGATAGGGGCAGGATTCGCCCCGCAGATCCAGCGTGAAGTCTGCCTCTTTCATGGCTTCCATATTATGCAACGCCCCTTTTCAGCTCGAAATTGCGGTGGTAGCTCTTTTCCCGGTACACGGTCAAGGCGTACAGGATGCCCAGCATGGCGAGAGTACTGAGAATCGCGCCAGCGGGGCCCAGTGTGGCGATCAGGTTGACCTTGTCACCACCTTGCACCAGCACATCATAGATGCCGAGGTTGTCCCAGCCATAGGCCAGTACCGTAGCACCGATCACGTTGCCGGCAAATACCGGCAGGAACAGCACCTGACCTTCCATCAGCCGGTACATCATGCCGGTTTCACAACCCGAGGCTATTACAATACCCAGGCCGAATAAGACACCACCCACCAGGGTGCTGAGCGCCGCAATCTGGGTGATGGGCGTCATGTCATAGACAGAAATGACGATGAAGGTGATCAATGAACTGGCCGCCATCCCGATAATGATGGCCTTGGTCATCAGGCTGCGCCCGACCAGGAACAGATCCCGGAAGGCGGAGGTAAAGCAGATCTGGCCGCGCTCAATGAGCACACCGAAAGCCAGGCCAAACAGCGCACCCAGGCCGAGCAGCTTCTGCCCGGTAGAGAACAGGTACACCACAAAGCCCAGATAAACGAGGGCAATAGCGCCACCAACATAAGGCTGGATAACCCGAGTTTTGGCAACGGAAGGTTTACCCGCACCCCGTGCCAGCGACGGCTTGCCCTTCCACCAGCGCATCTTCGTTAACTTAGCCCCGAAAAACGTACCGATGCCGGTGGCGACAATGAAAATCCAGGAGTGGAACGAGAACTGCGGCACCCCGGTAAAGAAGGCCGCCAGGTTGCACCCCAGCGCCAGGCGGGCACCAAAACCGGCAATAATGCCGCCGACAAAGCCCTGCACATAACGGCGCTTCTGTTGCGGCAATCGAACCTTGAAGCTGTTACTCAGCAGCACCATCATCAGCGCCCCGATAAACATACCCCAGACAATCCAGCCATCCGGGCGGGTCCAGGTGGAACCGTCCAGCTTGACCATCTGGTAGTACTCCCACCCGGACACATCCACCCCGAACACCTGCAGGATCTCGCCCCCAAGCCGGGTAAATTCACCGGTGACCGCCCAGACCGTCGAGGTCAGGCCGAAGTACAGTGCGCTGAGCAGCGCCTGCGACGATGAGCACAACATGGGGGTTCCAGTGGCGCTGGAAGACGGATTGAAACATGAAGCGGAAGTCCTTTTGGTCTTGGGCTTGATTGGCGAATCATTCTACTAGGATACGACTGATTAGCTACTCTGGCAGCCCCGCGAACGCGGGCACCTCCCCTAACCTATATTCCCAGACAGCTTTGCTCGACGAGAAGATATGCGCCGTAGGCAACATGGCAATGTCTGTGTCCAAACACCCTGCTGGCACGACAAGCAAACCTGCAACCTGGGTGTTTGGCAATGCTGAACCACACACCTGACAAAAGCTTCGGTTATGACGAGTGCCAGGAAGCGTAAAGGACGTTACGGCATCTGCACCCGACAGCCAGACCAACCTGGCTGAGCGCGAAAACAGATTTGCCGCATGGGCCGAACCTGTATCTTTTTGGCAATGCTGACAGTGGCACAGGTAAAAGCTGTCGAACTCGCCTTTTACCTCAAAGGTTACGGTGCCGCACAGGCAAGAACCGGAATGATCAGTCATCAGAACTCCTTCCATGGACTGTGGGGAAGAGACGTAACGCGGAGCTTCGCGGCGTGCCGGAGCGCCAGCGCAGGCGCGTCCGACAACAGCCGTTGGTTAAATGCTTGTATGCGCATGGTCATGCGCATAAGATCAAGCTGTGTATTCTAGATCTTCTCGGAGGCCCTCATGGCAGAACTCTATAATTCAGCCGCCCCCAAAAAAGCAGCGAACCTCTCAATCAACAGCGATCTGCTGCGTAGAACCCGGGAACTGAACATTAATTTGTCTGCCACCCTGGAACGAGCTCTGAAAGAAGAGCTTTCGAAACGCGAAGCCGCTCAATGGGTTGAAGAGAATCGCGCTGCGATAAAAAGCTACAACGATTTCGTCGAACAACATGGATGCTTCGGCGACGAATTCAGGGAGTTCTGATGGCACAATTCGATGTGTACCCCAACCCGAGCAAAATCAGCAAGGCTCACTACCCTTACCTTGTGGATATTCAAAGCAGCCTTCTGAGCGATTTGGCAACTCGCATTGTTATCCCTCTGGGCAAACGTTCTGCCTTCGGTGGCGAAGCCATGCAAGGGCTCACTCCCGAAATCAGCTTCGCCGATCAGGAGCTGTTGCTGTTAACTCCCCAAATTTCCTCCGTGCCTGAAAAACATCTCAAGAGCCCTATTGGCTCCCTCTCACATTTCAGAGACCAGATTGTTGGAGCTCTGGACCTGGCTGTAACCGGCATTTAACGCCCGGCTCACGCGCCGGCTTGGAGCCGCGAAGCGGCGTAAAATCGACCGCTGTGCAGCCGATTGTTATGTTTTCCCCGAAGTGCTAGATTGTGTATAAAAACTGCAAACTATACACATAGGTGCACCATGAGAACGAACATTGTCATTGACGACCAGTTGATGGCCGAAGCCCTCAAAGCCTCTGGCTACGAAACCAAAAAAGAAGCTGTTGAGCAAGGCCTGAAACTTCTGGTCCGGTTGAGTAAGCAGCAGGAAATTCGAAAACTGCGCGGCAAGGTCAAGTGGGAAGGCGACCTGAATGAAATGCGGAGCGCCGGATGATACTGGTGGATACCAGCGTCTGGATTGACTATTTCAACGGATTCACTAACCCACATACTGACCTGTTGGATGCCTCGATAGTCCAAGGATCTGTCGCTATCGGGGACCTCATATTTCTGGAAATCCTGCAAGGCATCCGCAACGACAAACAATATCGTCAGACCAAACAAAGCCTGATGGCGCTGGATCAGTATGAAATGTTTGGCAAAGATATGGCAGCCAAGTGTGCCGACAATTATCGAGCGCTTCGTAAAAAGGGCATCACGATCAGAAAGACTGCCGATGTGATCATCGCGACATTTTGCATAGAGAAGGAGCTACCCCTGTTGTTCCTGGATCGCGACTTTATCCCTTTTGTTGATCACCTTGGGCTTGAGCCTGCCCTGAGAGAAACATAACGCCAGCCTGCATGCGCGGCTACGGAATGGAGGCGAAGCCGCAATGTAGTGGGTGTCGCCGTGCCTGCCTTGGTTAGCACTTGTTGACCCCTGCGTATATGCTGATAATATACGTTCATGATCAATTGGGCACAAGTTACTGGCTTTGACTGGGACGAAGGTAACTCCCGCAAGAATGCGGAGAAACACTGCGTAAACCAGTCTGAAGCGGAAGAAATTTTCTTTAATGAGCCGCTTCTGGTGCTGGAAGACTCCAAACACAGCCAGACCGAGGCCCGTTTTCATGCCCTTGGTGAAACTGATGATGAGAGATTACTCCACATCACGTTCACACTAAGGCAGAACGGTACACTGATTCGGGTGATTTCCGCTCGCGACATGCACCGAAAAGAGAGGGCCGTTTATGAGCAAACCAAAAAAGATGCCTGAGTTCAAAACTGAAGCAGAAGAACGGGAATTCTGGGAAACCCACGATTCTACCGATTATCTGGACTGGAGCCAGGCCAAGCCGGCATCTTTCCCGAAGCTGAAACCCTCAACCAAGACCATCTCACTCCGGTTGCCGGAAACGCTGCTTGATCGGATCAAAATCGAAGCCAACAAGCGGGACATGCCTTATCAATCGCTGATCAAGGCTTGGCTTGCAGATGATGTGAACGACAGCCGTCGGACCTGAGGTGCTAACGCTGAAGCGCACCGGTGGCTTTGTCGCAGCGCAGCGGAGACAAAGGCATCCGAGTGACGCGCCTGGTTAAATTACTACCGCTCACCTTCAAGGCCATGCCATACCCGGAGAATGATGATGGCACTGGGATGGAGCGAATATCGAACGACATATTTCCCGAAAACCATATCTCGAACAGAGTCAGGCACCGGTGCCATTTCAACTGGTGTGCCCATCTTGGGAAAATCAGGAAGCAATTCGATTTTGCCAACCAGTTCGGTGGCGATCCGGGCTGCCGCCGATGGATTGTGGACTGCAATGAACTCCCTGAGGCGCTGTAAATCTTCAATGGATTCGTCCGTGTAAACCAGTTTCACTTACCTGACCTCGGTGCATCCTGCTCGTTGTCGGTTCCCCAACTATTAAGCCAGCTGTGAACCTCGCGGGCATCAACAACCTTGCCTTGTGCAGCGGACTCCATTGCTTCTAAGGTCTGTTTCCAGCGCTCTTGCTCCAGCTGCTGCTTTTCTATGTACTCCGATAATGCTTGGTTAATTACCCAACCTTTGCTCCGGTGCAACCTGCCAGCAATTGCTTCCAGGTGCTGTTCAACTTCTGCTTGAAGGCGAACCGTGGTGACGCTCATGACTATACCCTCGAGTTTGGCTACTACAATGTATTACAACATAGTCTACGAGGGTGCGGCAAAAAATTTAACGCTTTTGTTTAGCGGCGCACATGTAGCGCAGCGAAATGGGCGTCCGGTGTAGGGCCGGAGGCCCGGAACGTACTACAACAATTTGTTAAGTGATTCCAGGCTCTCAGGGCCACCCTCCAATCGAACGCTCTCTGCAGATTCTTGCTCCCATGGCGCAGCAGATGCTGTGTGGAGGTGAACAGAAACTCTTGATGAAGCCAATTCATCGAGCAAACCGGCTGGAACCCAAACCATCTCGGTGCCCCGCAGGCTATTCGGAACCGGACTCCCACAGCTCGAACAAAAATCACTCCGGAAACCGCTTGGCTTTTGGTATGACTGGATCTCGCTTTGACCTGATACCCAACGAAAACTAGAACTCTGCACAAACGTGGCAGCGTTAGCGGCTGCCCCTGTTGCCTTACGGCACAGCGAGCAGTGACATTGGTAGAGATTCCGGATCTCTCCATCAATTTCGAATTTCACGGTTCCGCAGAGACATTCACCTTGCATCGTTCAATCCTTTGACACTTAACGCCCGCCATCACCGGTGACAAAGCCGGAGCGAAGCGGAGGTTTTGGCATCCGGTGCATGGCCTGGTTGTGCGCGGCTTCAGGCTGCAACAAGCTTCTTCACGTTGAGCTCTTTGCGATGTTGTTCGGCATGCCAGAGTTCATATTGGGACTGCTGATTCAGCCAGCTTTCTGCCGAAGTATCGAAAGCAACAGAGAGCCGAATCGCCATTTCAGGACTGATACCGGCCTTGCCATTCAACATGGCACTCAGCGTTTTTCGGCTAACGCCCAATGCCTCTGCCGCCGCCGTGACAGAGAGGCCGAGGAGCTCAATACAAAGCTCTCGCAGTACTTCACCCGGGTGCGGAGGGTTATGCATTAACATTGACGGTACCTCAGTGATAATCTTCGTAGTTCACAATCTCGGCATCTCCGTCTTCGAACCGGAAGGTCACTCGCCAGTTACCACTAACTGTCACTGACCAGATTCCGGCCTGATTGCCAGAAAGTTCGTGCAAACGAAGACCGGGGCACACCTACATGGCAAGTCCTGTTGCGCATAATTAACAGAAATCTACTTAATGCGCACTGCCGTTCCTGATGCGACTAAAAAAAGCATTTTGCTTCCGTTACCGGAAATTTCACTGTAATCCAAGTCAATGCCAACGACAGCATCGGCACCCACCTCAGCAGCTTCTCGTCGGAGCTCTTTAAGAACTGTTTTCCGTGCGTCTCGCATTGTGTTTTGAACTACTTTGCTCCTACCACCGAGAATATCCCTTGCGGAGGCAAAGATGTCTTTGAAGATATTCATCCCGAAAACGCATTCGGCGGTGATCACATCGATTCTTTCTTTGATTTCTAGGTTGGTGCAAGTTTCCGTCGTCAAAATTATGCATTTTGCTTTATCAGATAGTACTTCAAGCTCTTCAGCTTCTGACCTTTGTTCTTGGGCTTGCAATTTTCTAGGATCATCTTCAGGCAATTCTGAAATAAGTTTTTCACGGTTACATTCTTTGCAGATTTTTTGCCCATAAAAGCCTATATCTTCAAGAAACCTGAGTTCCTTCCCACAGTTGGAGCACTTTGCCATAAGAACATCCTGTTTTTTTTTGAGTTTCGACGAGACTAAGCTACATAGATTTTTGAAAAATCTGAAGGTTGCTAAAACTAACCAGAACTTGAGCCTTTAGGTTGTTCACTTGGTCGATTCATACGCCTGCCTAACGCCCGGCTCACGCGCCAGCTTGTAGCCGCGAAGCGGCGAAAAATCGGTCGCCGTGCAGCCGTTGGTTATACATCACTCGGCTAGTATGCAAATTGAACCTTATTGCTGATGGACATATCCTTCCCTTCTCGCGATGGATTGGGCTGAGCAACTACAACAAACGCGTTTTTCTTCTCATAATCAGTCTTGTGTAGCTCAAATTCAGGTTCGGTCAGCTTCCTTCTTGAGTGCCCGTCAAAAACATCATAAAACTGGCCGTCTAACAGAGGCTTATCAGTTTTAACTAGCACCGTGATTCTATCTTGGTAATTATAATTATTTTTCGGTTTAACAACATTAACCGAGCCAGGCTCAGATCTCTGATAGTCACGGCCAAGTTGATATGACTCATCACCCAAAATTATCTCAGTGATAACTGGCTGATCAGTGTCTGACAAAGGGAAAGATTTACTGGGTTCAGGCGTCTTTCTTTCGTCTTCTCCGCTGCCCACAGTCATTCGGGTTGCTGGCTTGGCTTTTGACTCTAACAAAGATCTAAGGCGATCAATTTCCGCATCTTTTCGAGACAACTCTTCATAGAAGGCTGATTCCATATCCGAAATTCGTCTACGAAGTTTATTGTGCTCGTCTTGGGATAAAGGAGTTTCCTCTTCCACCTCTACTTTTATTGCTTTAAGAGACTTCTGCTGCTCACGAAAATGCCGATAGACGTGTTTTGCGGGTATTGGATAGAGATATAAAAATAGTAGCGCCGTGGCGAGAGGACCAACCAAGAGAAAAATTACAGAAGGCCAAAACTCGGAGTAGATAACGGCATCAATGTGATTGACCTTTTCGATTACCTCCATCCCGGAAAACACCACAAGTACGGTTTTCCAGTTCCAGATGAGCCAAGAAGTTAAAAAAGCACCAAGCAGAGGGCTGGAGGCCCGCTCGTACAAATCAGCTCTAATTGACCTTGAGATATCTTCTAGCATATTCGTCAACTAATTCCTGTATAACGCCTGAGTTCACTGGCATTTGAGGCGATGCCTGTTTTTGCGGAAGCAAAAATGGGCAGCGGGTCAAATGTCCGGTGCAACGATTTGTTATGCATCTCATCTCCTAAGCTTGACGAACTTTGCAAATTAGGGATCTAACCGTACTGTTCTCGAGCTTTACAGCTATGGGCGACAAATTGTCTTGCCCTTCTCGCCAGTGCATACCCTCATTGTAAATCACCCCTAGCCCGGATTTCTCATGAAGAAGGTAGCATGAGGAAGGAAGAAGCGGCTTAAAGTGTTAGAATTCAAGTTCCTACACAAAAACCCACACTAAAAGCCGCTATCCAAAATGGTACCTCAAAAACTGACCTTCTCGCCACTCTCCCGCCGCCAGATTGAAGCCGATTTCTCCGGAGGCCATATCACCTCGGATGCCGGTGTGTTGTTACTGCGCGAAGTCGATAAACAACACCGGCTAACCCAGCGACTGGCCGAGACGCTGACCGACCAGCGGGATGCCCGCATGATTCGTCATGGGCTCAACACCATGATCCGGCAGCGCGTCTACGGCGTGGCCAGCGGCTACGAAGATCTGAATGATCATGAAGCGCTTCGCTTTGATCAGGCACTACAAACCGCCACGGGGAATGCCTCGACTCTGGCCGGCAAGTCCACGCTTTGTCGAATGGAGCAGGCGATGGATCGGCAAACCATTGTCAAAGCGCATGAGTTGCTCTGGCACCACTTTATCGAGCAGCATGAGAAGCCGCCCAAGGAAATCGTGCTGGATTTTGACGGCACCGATATTCCGGTGCACGGCGACCAGCCGGGTAAGTTCTTTAACCGGTATTACGACCATCACTGCTACTTCCCGCTTTACGTCTTCTGCGGTAGGCACTTGCTGGTGAGCTATCTGCGCACCAGCAATCGAGGTGATGCCCGGCACAGCTGGGCCATTCTGGCGCTGCTGGTGCGATTTATTCGCGAGTATTGGCCACAGACCCGGATCGTGTTCCGGGGCGACTCCCACTTCAGCAAGCCCCGACTGCTGGCCTGGTGCGATCGCAACCAGGTGGATTACATCGTAGGCATGGCCCGCAACCAGCGGCTGGAGGCGCTTGCCGCCCCAGCCATGGACA
>Ga0208015_1000269_pt1 | contig 32831 bp, 27 predicted proteins | sample 26BtaG_FD_184101 | JGI IMG/M metagenome (GOLD analysis project Ga0208015, IMG submission 184101) | Marine viral communities from Cariaco Basin, Caribbean Sea - 26B_WHOI_OMZ_CsCl (SPAdes) (version 2) | ecosystem: Environmental > Aquatic > Marine > Oceanic | place: Caribbean Sea: Cariaco Basin... | reverse complement strand
CACGCGCTTCGTTAAGGTCTGTCAATACGACTTTTGCTCCCTCAGCAACAAATGCTCTTGCATGAGATTCTCCCATTCCTTGCGATGCTCCTGTAATTATTGCAATTTTTCCTTTTAAACGTTCCATAGTATTTGATTTTAAATGAATTGATTTATTAAATTATTTTTCTGAATTTTCTCTACGAGTAGAAGAATTTATAGTTTTTCACAAATTTCTTTTTTCTCATAAAATCTGACCGTTTTTTCGTTAGTCAGTTCCGGGATTATTAGTGCTTAATCTCTTTTTCTGTCTTCCAGGTGCTCATAATATTCTTCACGTAGATCTTCGATTTTATCTTTAAGTTCTTTAGTGATTTTTTGTGGTAAGTTTTTCAGTTTTTTTAGCATAAAAGCCATCGAAATCCCCGAAAAACCAACAAAAATGAAAGTAAGCGCAGTCATCACTACCAAAGACATTCCTGTAAACGTGGGATTGAAAATCAAAACAAAAGAAAACAGGATCCCTAGAACGCTTGCAATGGCAAGGTTGCCCCATTTCGATACGCCATAATTCTTCAGCTCAAAAGCAAATCCCAGCCCTTGGAAAGCACGGAACAGCAGACTGAACCCTATAAACATAGGAAGTGTAACGGCTGATATTTCAGGTTTTGTCACCAGTAGAATACCGATTGCCAGACTGAAAAGACCACTTATCAAATGCCAACCCCAACCTTCCAGTTCTTCCCTGTTTTGAATGGAGAACCAAGTTTCCAATAGCCCCGTAACAAGAAAAGAGAGGCTGAAAAGAACCGTTAATGTTGCATAGGTTTCCAAAGGTACCGTAAAGAGATAGATACCCAACACAACAAATAAAGCACCGATAATTGCCGGCACATACCAATATTTTACTGTTTTTCGAATTGTTTTAAAAAATGTTGCCATAGTCTTTGATTTTAATGTTTATGTTAGTTGATTACTGAATTTATAACCCTTAATGCTATTGCCTCTGATTACTTTTCTGAATAAAATCAGTCTTCTGTAATTGAACTGTCCGTAATGGTGCGTTAATACAAAAATAAGTATGGGTATAATGAGCCAACACAGAGAGCCTAAGACTATTTTTAAAGAAGCCAGCATCGCATTGATCTGGGTTGTTCCATAGATGCTCATACCGTTGGCAAAATTTCCCGTATCCAGATGCATAGAAATATCGTTCAGGCTCTGCCATTGACCCTGATAAGTCGCCCAGCCGATGATAACTCCGCCAAAAGCGGTTGCAAGAAAAGTCCGTACCATCAGCAGAATACCGATAATACCGAGCATATCGTTCATTTCTAAATCCAGCGAGGCGTAAAACCAAATGCCTATAAAGAGAATACCCATTCCCGCACCTTTTAAAATCATGGGAATGTAGAAATATTCGATATTCATCTGTGGCTGTATAAGCAGGTAAAGCATCAGGGTATGCAGAAAGAATGCTATAAAGCCCGAAGCTATATAATATTTCAGGTTCCACTTGTTTTTAAAGCTATAAAAAGCAAAAACTCCTCCGATAACAATACCCGGGATCATCCATAAATTCAGTTTAGCGTTAATCAGGTTATTGTAACCTAAAACACCTACGGTATATTGAACAAAAATGCTTGTACTTGCAAGATAAACACCCAAAAACATCAGTAAGATAAGGCTATGCGAAATGTTTACTTTTTTAAGTATAAAATCAAATTTTATCAGTTTCCGCTTACGTGTTTTTTGTATTAATATAGTCGCCAATAACAATACTATTCCTAATAACAGCGCCCATATAATTAAAGACGAACTGAACCAACCTTGCTGACGCATAAAGGTAAGACCTACGTTAAAGCACATGGCAGAAATAGCTAACAATCCCAAGGATAACCAGTCAATCTGGTACAGGGGCATTTTGAAAGAGAAACGCTGGTTGTGTTGAAATATTAAAGATAAAGCAGCAATAACAAGCATCAGTGCGGCCATAAAGAAATAAGGAGCTTGCCAGCTGCTGGTAAAGACCAGATTCGACATTAGATAAGCAGATAATTGCCCGATGCCTATTGTCAAAGGATAGAATATTGCGTAGAATTTTCCTCTGTCTCCTGTCGGAGATAAAATAAACATAACGGGCAAAATCATCTCAATCATTGGAAACATTTTAAAGAAGCCAATAAAAAAACTTGCTGTAACAACCACCAACGGATTGTCTGTTGTTCCGATCACAAAAGAAAGTATGGCTAATATGATAGCACTGCCGGCAATGATTTCTTTTGAACGGAAACGCATTTTTATACGTAAGACGATCATAACAGCGATAGCCATACCAATTGTGGTGGCGTTGTTTGCCAGCGAAATATATTCCGAATAGGTTGCCAGTGCTCCCGCGATATCTGTCGTATTGCTGGTATAAACCCCCATCACCGCTAACATCGGAAACAGGAAGATTATAATTAGCAGCAACATGAGCGGTTTAGGAACCCAGTCGGCAAACGGACCTTTATTGTACATAATGTTGTTACTTTAAGGTTACTTCTACATTCATTCCTGTTCGAAGCAATTTCACTTCCTCAGGTTTATTGTTTTCTGTAAATTCAATCCGAACAGGGATACGTTGTTGTACTTTTACAAAATTTCCCGTCGAATTGTCCACAGGCACAGCCGCATATCTAGCTCCGGTAGCTCCTGAAACAGCTGTTATTTTCCCTTCAAATTCTTTCCCGCCCAAAGCATCGACTTTTATTTTTGCCAAACCACCGATCGTTACTTTTTCCATTTGTTTTTCACGGTAATTCGCTGTAATCCAAACAGTGTTATCATCTACAATCGTAGCCACCTGTTGGCCTGGACTTAACAACTGACCGATATTTATGGTTCTTCTTCCCATAATTCCATCGTGCGGGGCAGTAATCACCGTGTAAGAAAGATTGAGCTTTGCCATTTCAAGTGCATTTTCGGCACGTTTTATTTCGGCATCGTTCATTCCCAATCTGGATTGTACTTCGTTTACGGACAATTCACTGGTTGTTTTGGAATTGATAACAGATTGATACTGCGAAACCTGAGCTTCTAACTGGGCCTTTTGGGCATCATAATCAGTTTTTACCTGGTCGAATTGCTGGCGTGTTACCGCTTCGTCTTTCAGCAGGTTTTTATAACGACTGAAATTTTGTTCTGTATTCCACAGCCGCGCTTTTGCCGCTTCAATGTTTGCTTTGGCGGCGGCAACATTTGCTCCTACGGTATTCACATTATTGCTTGCTGTTATTACAGATGTAGCTGTGGCATTTCTGGAAGCCAATGCAACCATATAAGCAGCTTCGGCCTGTCCCAGCTGGGTTTGTATTTCCCTGTCGTCCAAAACAACTAGCGTATCTCCTTTTTTGACATACTGATGGTCTACAAACCTTATTTCGTTTATATAAGCCGAAACACGGGTATTGATAGGGTTGATGAACGATTCGACCTGAGCGGAGTTAGTATAACGTTCATTTCCTACGTTAAAATAGGATCTCAGGACCCAATACAGACCGATCAGGACAAATACCAGAATCACCATATTGATGACCCTTCCCTTAACATTATTATGGTTTGATTTTTTAGGCTTTTCGATATTTTTCTGTGCAGGTTGCTGCGCTGTACTTTCTTGTGTTTTATCTTGTGACATTACTTTATTTATTTGAATTTGAAAAAATGGATAAGGGAGGTAATTATAGCTTTCCGCTTTCTTTTAAAAGTTTGTAATAAGCGAAAATGATGTTTATATCAGAGTTTGTGTATTGTAATTCCGCATTTAATTTTGCATTACTTGCATCTATCATATCAAGCAAAATTGCCAACTGATTATTGTATTTACTTTCCATGATCCGGTAATTTTCATCCGCTAATTCTTGGTTTTTCTCTAGGGTTTTATTTTGGGTGATGGTCTCTTTGTATTTAATATAAGCGGCATTTACGGCAACGCCGATCATTTGTTCGGTTTCATAAGCTTGGGCTTCGGCTCTTTCCACTTCATATTTATTTAGCCGGATTTCTTTTGAAGTTTTATAGAGAGAACCGATATCATAACTAAGTGATAATCCCACATTCCAGCCGTTGGAATACATATCCAGAACCGGAGATGAAGTCGTGATCGGACGTTGAAGACTGTTTCCTGCAAAAGCGACCAAAGCGGGCATACGCGCTGATTTGGTTATTTTTTCAGAAGTTTCATAGATTTCTACTGATTTTCGAGCCATTAATAGAGAAGGATGACTTTGTACATCGTTCTGGTTTATCTCTAAAAGGGACATTTCCCGATGCTCTCTTAAAGCCGAATCATCGGCTACAATCTGGGTTTCTGGGGGCAAGCCCATCGCTACCGTAAGCTGTTTATTTAAAATCTGAATGTTGTTCTCAATAACCTGTAAAGTGAGATTTAGATTGGAAATCTGTAGCTCACCCCGAATAACATCATTCCGAGTCACCATTCCTTGCTCATAGAAACGGTTGATATTCTCTATACGTTGCTGAGCAAGTGCTATATTCTGGCGGTAAACATCGGCCTGATTTTGCAGTTTATATAAGTCCAAATAGTATCCTAAAGCAAGTAGTTTGATATTTTGCTCATTAGAGAGATGACTAAGAGATGCTAAATCTTCCTGAAGTGATTTTACCTGAATCGTATTTCGCACGATATTTCCCTTCCAAATCAATTGTGTTGCTTCTAAGGATAGGGTGTTTCCGAAGTGTGGCATATCGATTTTTGTTGCGTTGGAAAAGTCTTTGTCTAAAATAGTTGCATCTCCAATATATAAGGCGTTAGCACTAATATTAAGATCAGGAAGCTGCATATTCCTAGCGACTTTGACACCTTGTTCGGCGATTTTGAAATTTGCTTTAGAGACGGATAAAGACGGATTGTTTTCTAAAGTCAGCGAGAAAAGCTCCGCAATAGTAATCTTTTTCTCCAAGTTTTTTTGGGCAAATAAAGAACCCGAAAAAGACACACAGATTATCAAAAACAGATAACTGATTGGTTTTGTTTTCATTGTATTCTACGTTTATAAATTCTACGGTGCAAAATTCGAAATAATCGTAGTTTTTAAAAAGGTTGAGAAAACAGGGAAAGAGGTTCAAATGGTATTTGCTGAAGCGATATTTTTTCTAAAGTTGCGAGGACTTAATCCAGTATGTTTCTTAAAAAATTTTCCAAAGGCATATTGATCCGAAAAATTAAGCTGGTCTGCTATAATGGAAATATTCAGCTCGGTATTGATCAGCATCAGCTTTGCCTCGTCTAAAAGTATTTTTGAAATTAGGTCTCTAGGTGCAATTCCAGTGACCTCTTTAACACAAACCGACAGGTATTTAATGGATATAAAAAGCTTGTCTGCATAAAACTTCAATTCTCTTTCTCTGGTGAAATGACTGGAGAGCAGATCTAAAAAACTTATCACAATAGCTTCTTTTCTCGTATTTTGTTCTATATTCAGAGCGTTATTTTTCATTATGGCATCCACAACCATATAAACAATAACAGTAAAATTATGAATAACAACTTGCTCGTTAAATTTTGAATATTCAGGATTTTTCAAGTAAAAATCCAACTGCTTAGCGATATTCCAAAAATGGTTAAATGCCTCTTTAGATAGTGAATATGAAACCTTACTTTGCTCCATATTCATAAGTTGAATCACGGAAAATTTATTGAAGCTTACATTGATTCGCTCTTTTAAAGCTTCCTTCTTATATAAAATAAAATATGCTTTGAGGTGTTCTGAACAATGAATGAGTTTATACATTTTCATCGGGGAGAACAAGATCAATTCTGATCTTTGATAAGTCGTTTGCACACTATTCACTTCAAGCTCAATAGTGCCTTTTTGAATTAAAAGAAAACAAGACTGTGAAGGCCGAACGAGTTCTCCTTCAACTACTTTATCAATTATGATTCTTTCATCAAATATTTTAAGCATTTATTATATTGAAGTGTTTACAGTTTTTTTCAAATATAAAGATTTATAAGCGACCTTAAGAACACCATAGACAATCTTACAAATCGACATTTCTGTCAAAATAAATAAAGGTACTTTATAGCGCAATTGTAGCGTATTATACAGCGGATTATCCAGAATTGCTATTTCAATAAAAATTCCTATGGTTAAATTCAGCACATAAGCAAATTTGGTTGGGTTTGATCAGTTGGCAGTATGACTTCACGGTAAACGGGAAGATTTCCTTTTCACAAAATAACTAAAAACACAAGTTGGCTTGGGAAAATAAAGAGTGTAAACTGACTCTGTCTGATTAGAAATTTTATTTACTTTTAATCAGGGCATCAATGCCATTTCTTGAATAATTGGCTTTATTGTGATTGCCATTGGCATTGAGCTTATTATTTCTTCGGTAGTAAATGTTTTTTTACGGTGTAAAGGAAAGAGACCACAAAGGTTTATATTAAACGATTTTTCAAGTTAATTTCCAGACCGAGCGAGCCAAACTCTGTCGAGGGTCTTCGTTAAACGCATTATCAAATTAACCCTCTCCAACCATTTCCGATCTTCTATCAGTAACCGATCGGTCTTCAGCCACCCCGGATTTCCAATAAGAGTAGGCATAAAGTTCCTCCCGCTCCCAGCCCTGCTCTTTGCGTAAATAGTTCCGGATTTCCTTTACGGTCGAAAATTCGGCCGCTACATAAGCAAATCTTGAGGCTACAGGCAAATGTTGTTGCTTTAAAATAGAAGCGAGATTACTTCCTTTCTGCGGATGAGGATTGTGCGTCCAGATCATTTCAATATCTGCCTTGGTATCCAAAAACTGTTCTTCATTTTCTCCATAAACTTCCAAAATAGCCACTCCCCTTGCCGATTCAGGAAGGTCTTCAAGAATGGCGCCTATCACAGGAATGGCAGTGGCATCACCGACCAGAACGTAATGTTCAGCCGGTGAATAAAGTTCCTTTTTTCCGCGTTTCATCATCACCCCTAAAGCATCTCCAGGTTTTGAAGTTATGGCCCAAGCAGATGCCGGTCCTTCATCTCCGTGAACCACAAAATCAATCCAGATTTCCATTTTTTCCAAATCAATTCCGCGGTGGGTGTAGGTCCGTATTATGGGTTTAGCATCTGTGTTGGCATATTCCTGGGATTTGGTTTCCGGATTCATTTTGGGCATTGTGAACTTTTCTATGCCTGCCGGAGGAATGATTATTTTATTGTTAATGCCCACAGTGGTATCCGCGATTTCAGCCACACGCTCACCTGTTAAAAAAATTCTCAAATAATGTGGTGTCATATATTCTTTGCGCACTACAGTAAAGGGAGCGGCAATAAAAGGATTTTCTGTGGTGGTTTTATCTTTCATCGTATTCGTCAAATTCTCAAGCTTTCTATAAATTATAACACTTGAAACAAATGGTTTTAAAAATTAATTTAATGATGCTTTTGCTTATTCTGCAGTTTCCAGAATAGCATTTTCTTTCTGGAAAACACTTTCAATTTCATCGACCATTAAGTTGATGGAAGTGATTCCACCAGTTCCGGAAAGGTACCAGGCTTCACTGTTCAGATACACAATTTTTCCATTTTTATAAGCTTCGGTACGCTGGATCAGTTCATTTTCAACGTCTTTTCTTTCCAGAGCTTGTTCTCCGATGGCTTCGCTTCGGTCCACCACAAAAAGAATATCGGGATTGGTTTCTTTGATAAATTCGCTTGAAGCACGTGTTCCGTGCAAATGTGAATCCAAGCCTTCAGCAGCTTCTTGAACCCCGAGGATATCGTGGATCAGTCCAAAACGGGAGCCGCTTCCATAGGCACTGAAACGTCCACGGTTGTGCAGAACAACCAGTGCTTTTTCATTGGAATCCTGAATGGTTTGTTGGGCATTGTTTATATTTTGTTGAAGATCAGTGAAGAGTTTTTCGTACGTATCCTCTTCATCGAAAATTTTTCCCAGATTCTGAAGGTCTTTATGAAGAGCGCCAACCGGGTCTGTGGTATCAAAAGTGGTAATAATGGTAGGTGCAATTTTGGAAAGTAAATTGTATGATTCTGCCAGCCGCCCACCGATAATGATAAGATCCGGCTGAAGCTCATTGATGGTTTCCATATTGACTTCTACCAAGCTTCCAACATTGACAATATTGTCATCCTTTGCATATTTTTCTAAATTGGAAGGAACAGCAAGTTTGGGCATTCCAACCACATTGGCTCCTATTTTATCAAGATTTTCCAAAGCGGCAAAATCCAAAACCACTAATCTTTGAGGCTTAAGCGGTACGTCTGTTGTTCCTTGGGAATGAGTGATAGTAACCGTTTCTACGGCATCAGATGGAGCAGATTCTTTTTTATTGTTCTTGCAGGAAGCAAAAACAAGACTGATGGCAAGGAGAAGGATGATTTTTTTCATTTGAATTTTTTAGTTTAAGTGATTGAAATAGTTGCATAATTTTTTGCCTCCGGAATGTGAAATACAAAAGTTGATTCCGAAGATATCCTTTAGGATTTCGGCGTTAATAATTTCATTGGCACTGCCGAAATATTTTACCTTTCCACCCTTTAAGGCGGCAATATAATCTGAATAATGCGATGCAAAGTTGATATCGTGGAGAACGATAATGACGGTTTTTCCCAATTCTTCTGTGAGCCTTCTGAGAATTTTCATAATCTGGACCGAATGTCTCATATCCAGATTATTTAAGGGTTCATCCAGAAGCACATAATCAGTGTCCTGCGCCACAACCATTGCCAAATACGCCCGCTGCCGTTGACCGCCACTGAGTTCATCCAGATAGGCCTCTTGAATTTCTTCTAAATCCAAAAATTCAATGGCTTCCTCAATTTTTTCTTGATCTTCCTTTTTAAGCCGTCCTTTGGAATAGGGATATCGGCCAAAGGAAACCAATTCCCTTACGGTAAGTTTTAGCTCAATATTATTGAACTGTTTTAAAATAGAAAGATGCTGTGCTAAAACAGAATTTTTATAATCGCTGTTGTTTTTATTATTTACAAGCACATTACCATTATCCTGATTCAACAAGCGGCTTATAATGGAAAGAAGCGTACTCTTTCCGGCACCATTGCTACCAATCAAGGAGGTGATTTTGCCTTTGGGGAAAGCCATGGAGATCTCGTCCAGAATGACACGCTCCCCAAATTGTTTGGATATATCTTTAACCTCAATCATAATTTTCTTTTTTTCAATAATAAATACATAAAATAAATTCCGCCCACAAAGTTGATAATCACACTTATGGGGGTGGACAATACAAAGACGCGTTCAGCCAAAAATTGTCCGCCTACCAGCACAATGGCCGTAACCAAAGCACAAGCGGGAATGAGCAAGTGATGCTTATATGTTTTCAAGATTTCATAGGTCAGATTACTTACCAATAATCCCAAAAACAGCACCGGTCCTACCAAAGCCGTAGAAATGGAAACCATAATGGCAATAAGCATCAGAAACAATTGAATGTTTCTGTCATAGTTCAAGCCAAGATTGATAGCCTGATTTTTTCCAAGAGCCAATACGTCCAGCCGATGGGTATAGCGCATCCCAATAACCAACGTAATTGCCAACACTCCAAATGCATATCCTATTAAGTCTTGGTTGATATGGTTGAAAGACGCAAACATTTTTCCTTGCACAACAAAGAAGTTATTCGGGTCCAGAAGCAATTGCAGGAAGGAGCTCAAGGTGTTCAGCAGGGTTCCCAGAATCAGCCCAATCAGAAGCAAAAGGAACATATTGTCCACGCCTCTTTTATATATTAAGAGATAAAGCAGAAAGGCAAAACCAATCATCAGCAGGGTCGAAATCAAAAAATTCCCAAGACTTCCTACTGCTTGAAATGAATTTTCGCCGTGAATAAAAACCAGCAAGGTCTGAAACAACATAAAGACCGATTCAAACCCCATAATGGAAGGGGTAAGAATTCGGTTGTTGGTCAAGGTCTGAAAAGCGATCGTAGAATAGGCTACACAACAGGAAACAATGGCAATGGCACCGATTTTTATGGTACGGCTATGGAAAGCAAATTCCCAGCTGTTCCCCATTTTATAAAGCACAAATATGGAAATGCAGGACAGGGCCACTACACTCAACAAACTTATTTTCTTGGTGGCTGCTGTCATTTCCGGCGGAGTAAAAGGATTAAGAAAATAATCCCGCCGATAATTCCTACGGTTAAACCGATAGGAATTTCAAAAGGATAAATTACCAACCGACCGATGATATCACAAACCACCAAAAACAAGGCCCCGCTTAATGCTACTTCCGGTAGGATTTTTTTGATATTATCCCCGTAGATCATGGTAACGATATTGGGAACAACCAATCCCAGAAAGGGGATAAATCCGGCTGTAATGACTACCACACTGATTGTAAGGGAAACACAAAAAAGACCCAGACCCATAACCACGGGATAATTAAGCCCCAGATTTTTTGAAAAATCCTCTCCCATTCCGACAACCGTAAATTGATTGGCGTAGAGATAAGTTATTACTATGGCAGGAAGACTGAGATAAATTAGTTCATAACGTCCAGCCAGAATTCCGGAAAAATCTCCCATCATCCAGGCGTTCATATCCTGAACGATATTGTAATTTACCGCCAAAAAGGTAGCTCCGGAGTGTAATATTCCCCCGAACATTAAACCTACTAAGGGAACGAAGATTATGTTGCGGACGCGGATACTATCCACGATTTTCAAAAAAATCAAACTTGCTATAAAAGTGACTGCAAAAGCAAGGAAAGTATTTAACACCATTCCAGCGAGCGGGAAAAAAATAAATCCAAGCAAGAGTCCGAGCTGCGCAGCTTCCAATGATCCGGCCGTGGTGGGTGACACAAATTTATTGCGGGTGAGATGTTGCATAATCAATCCGCTAACGCTTAAGCCTATACCTGCCAAGACCAGAGAAATGGTCCTTGGAAAACGGCTGACAGACAGAATAAACAATTTATCTGTATCGGCATTGAGAATGTCATTTATGGAAAGATCGGCTACACCGATAAATAAAGATAAAACGCTGGTGGCCAATAGGGCAAAAAACAAAGAAGACCTTCTAAAAAACTGTTTCGTTAACACCACAGTTTTTTCTGGAACCAATTGATCTTTAACAGTAGTAAGGGGAGATTTTATATCGTTTGAATAGCTTCGTTTCAATGTGCCTTTTTATGACGTCTGCAAACATACAAACTTTATTTAGTTTGAATCTAAATAACCCACAATGATATGAGAATCGATCTAGTCCCCTTATTAGCTCTATTAAACCCATTTAAAGAGTTATATCTAATTCACGTAAAGCAATAGCTGAAGTATAAGCAAAAAAAAACCATCTCATAGAAGATAGTTTTTGATTTACAGAATAGAATGACACCACCTTCTTCAGCTGTGCCAATATAAGTTCTTCTTATTCGTTGCGCTACAAACAGCATCAAGCTCTTGCAACATCATTAACTGTAGCAATAATAATGAAAAATATATAAATGTCTTACATGCAAAAGAGATAACAGATGTCATCTACTTCATTGAATAAAATTATTTATCGTTTTAACTCAGTGAAATTCCCAGCCATATCGAAATAAAGGTCGTAGTCATTATCGAGTTCCACTTTTTGGTATCCTCTCTTTTCTTCCATTCAAAGATCTTGTTGTTTGGATAATTGGAAGCCACATAATCCCAGATCTTTTTTGGGACGACACTTTGTGGTAAAGGAATATCAGATTCAATTTCTTTGACCTCCATATTTCCATCAAATTCTATTTCAATGTCATTTTTAAGCTTTACTTCATATTCGGTTTTAGAGGTCTTTATTTTTTTCTTTCCATAGACAATTGTGTTGTCGGGGAAGTGTTCATTGATGTAGGTGCCCCGCTAGTGCGCGAGTCCCCTCGCGTTCTTTCCTCATTGAACTTAAATTCTCAAGATCGATTTAAACACCCCACCTTCAGCACTTACTCATTCTTTCGTTCCGCAGGCTACAATCCTTTAATCGTAAGAGCCTACGGTGTAATTTATCCTCAGCGAAGTCGAAAGACGAAACATAAGCAATAATTTAATAAACAGAAACTCTTTCCATTAAAGCAATATCAAATTATTGCCAATGCTATTTGCCAATGTGCGCACTGCAGGAAATAACATAATATTTTCGGTTACTCAATTTAATATAGAAAGGTAAGCGGCCACATCAAAAATTGCAGTCAACAATCCCAATTAAGGGAAAACCAATCCCGGTTCAGTCAACACTGCATTCATGTTGGGTCGTACCCACCACACGAATGCTTAGTTATTGTGGGTAGTACTTTATTCCTTTGGTTTGTCCTTGTCTTTTATTTCATACTTTTCAATCAGCTTAGTTCTGTCTTCCTCTGCTAAGTCTTTTAATGCTTTACGATTATTGATTGAACTCAACCTAATTTTTTCAGCGTCTTCTTCGAGTTCTTCATATTCTTTAGGTGCCGCAAGTAATTTAATATCATTACCTTTTACAATATGTTCTGATAGTGTATCAGCAACTTCTTTAACTTTAACTTTTATAGCTGTTCCATCTATACCCTTATCCTCTTTTTTAGCTAATTTATGTTGCTCCAATATTTTAGCTTCGATAGCTTTATAAATATTGTCAAGCATTTCATTTTCTCTTTCTTTTTCTTGTGCTATAAGTTTTTTATTTCCAAAATACGTAGCTATAATTTCTTTTGCTTTAGACTTATACAATAAGTAACCTCCAAAAACTTCAAATCCTAATTTTATAAGTTCTACTAAATCTACTGCAATATCTATGTCGATATTTACCAATACATCAATTGAGCCATTTTGGACTTCTACAATTTCTATATCTTTTGGTGCATTGCTTGTTAAAAGTTGATGGTAAATCAATAAGGTTCTATTCCATTTATAAAGTACTTTTGAAAATTCCTTAAGACTTGTCGTTGTTTTTAAATCTTTGAATATTAGTGAGATTATAGCTTGTTCTTCTGAATCGATTTCTTCCTGTTCAAAATCTACATAATTTTTAAATATTTCTTCAAGTCTATTTAATTCTGTCTCATTTGCTTCAATTTGAGTTTGAAGTGTATTTAATAACTTATTTAATTTTGTGAAATATTGGTTTGTATCTAATTCAGTATCAGATAAAATTTCATTTAATTTTTCTAAGTGGTCTGTTTCGGTAAAAGGTCTTACTGATTTTGTTGGAAGAACATACTCTAAAGATTCTGGAAGGTCAGATTCATATATCATATTTAGATATGATTCGATTTTTCCTGCTATATCTTGGAATAGCTGTAAGTTTTGTCTGTTTTGTTGAGGCGCAATACTTTCTCTAAATCCGATAACGTCTCTTTTAAATCCGCTTTCAATTACAAGTTTTTTGAAAAGCTGAATTTTTTCTAATAAGGATTGTATATTCATAAAATTTCTTTTTTCGTATTACCCACAACATAAGTATATCCGAAGCATCATATTAATTCATGGCGTATATATCGCATATACCCGCAATTATAATACTATCACATTCAAACATAGCACAAATAATTAAAATTTTATTTCGGGAAGTAATATCTTGTCAAATAATTGTCAACAATTACACCTAAATAATATGAATTTAACACCAAGAATCCCCAAAAACGTTACAAACAAATAATTATAATAAGAAAAGAAATTAAGGACATTATGATGACAAGTCGGCAATACATTAAAGTTCGAGAGGACAGTTAAAATGTCACCCAAAACTTATAATTGCCAATCCAAAACAACAAATACAAGATAAACTAATAATCAAACACACCCCCACCGGCACTTATATCAATTTAACTTTTAAATGTTGTATGAAAAATTTGAATTATTTTTAGTTCAGTTTAGGAAGAAAATCCATTGCGACTTTTACAGCCCGTGGGCCACCGCTACACTGGCAAGAGCAAATCAAAAAACAGTTAAACAGACCTATATAAAAAAACGTGAATCCCGACGTAACGGGACTCCTATGGCCAAAATGAAAGTAAACGACCAAACAAACCTGAAAAACAGTGGAGAAAAACTACAAAATGTACAGTGCGCTTTAAGTCCTTAGCAAAAATTGAGGTAAACGATCCCAAATCAGGGAAAACCGACTCCTGAAAATCCATCCCAAACCAGACCAATCCCCATAGAGGCAAACCAACTAGCTCCGGTTCAGTCAACACGGCATTCATGTTGGGTCGTACCGACCACACGAATGCTTAGTTATTAGCCACTGTTTTTTTATAGTTTTTTATATTCTAAATAAAGTTTGTTCGAAAGTAAGTCATAAGAATCAACATATTTATTGAAGTTCTTCAAATCCTTTAAATCAGTAATGAAATATGGATGTCGTTTTAGAAGTAAAGAATAGTTCAAAAGTTCGGTAGGAAGTCTTTCTTTAATCGTAAGAATTGAGTCCAAATTTTTATGTAATTTTTTTTGAAATTTCTGTAAATACTCCTCAATATGAACTTTTTTACTATTTATTACTATTTCAGGGTTTTCATCGAAATCAGTATTTTTTATATTAAGCAGAATCTTTCTGTATGTTATGATGTTTATAATGTTATTATGTATAACTTTCTTTATAGTTTTAGAATTTTTCTTTTCTGGTAAATAATTATTTATGTAGTAAAAAATATAGCTAGCTATATATGCTAAAGATAAATTGTAAATCACATATTCAAACTTTTCTGGATATTCAACGAATGATGGAAGTTTAAAAGGAATATAATCAATCCAGATTATGATAAAAATCGATATTATTAAACCCGTATTAATTTTTTTCATATTCAGTTACAGATAGGTTTTAAATAGTGGCTAACGTTACGGCTATGAGCAGTGCGGGCAAAGAATGCACTGATTTTCAAATTACCAATAAGCCAAAACTTTATTTTTTTACTTAAATTTTCGTTTTTACGCCAAAATGAAGTTTTGGCGACTTCGTAAATATACAACTGCTTTCCGGTTTAGCACTTATCCCGCATTGCTTATAGCCGATGTTACCTGCTGGCTTTGCTGCACTTTTAATCGATTTTGCCATCTTTAAATTTCAAAATAATAGTAGGTCAATTATTCCAAAATAACCTCTATTGCTTTCTCCAAAAACTCGTCTTTTCCTGATTTAACTCCTTCAATTGATTTACTGACATATATATCTGGAAGCACTCCAACGCCGTGAAGCTGAGAACCATCGTGTTTTACCACTTTCATTCCTGTCCAACTAATAGTAAAATCTCCTAAAAGAGAAAAAGGATTTATATTGCCATTTGTACCAGCAGTGGGTTGCCCCAATATGGTGGCTAAATGATAACCTTCAATAAAACTCATATAGCTTTCAGCATAGCTTATGGCACTTCCGTCAATAATAAAAACAACTTTCTTATTTCCTAAATAGGGTTTTTTTGGTTGCAGTTCCCATCCACTGTTCTCAAATCCTACAATTTTTTCTTGATCTGGATAGATTATTTTTGGGATTCTCATCCAAGCTTTTGAAGTGTCCTTTTCCCTCAAGAGATGCGAGATAAAAGCGTGGTTTCCATTTGGGTAACCTCGTAAATCACAAATAATACCTTTTGCTTTTTCTAGTTGTGGTAAAAGGGCAGTAATAGTGTCCATTTCAATTGCGCTGAGATTGAGATAATATATATTTTCATCTAATAGCTTATAATCATTTTCTTGTATGGCGATATCTATTTCACCATAGTCATATTTGTTATCACGATTCAAGACTATATTTTTACCATTAATCTCCAGAACCAGTTTTTCATCTTTTTCGCCAGAAAGGCTAGCGACTTGCGCTCTATAGTTTAACCATCCTTTAGTTCCTGCCGAAATTTTAGAATTAACTTCTTTAAAATAATTTTCTGATGATTGGTTATTTACCTTAGTGACTTCGTCACCTACTTTTATTCCTAAAGACTCATCTTTCACCCTGGTGATAATCAACTTCCCTTCAATCCACTCCCAGTTAATGGCGGGAACATATTCTTTGATATTAGGACCACTTACATAAATATGTCCGTCTTTTAATGGTGCCGTAAACTTTTGTAAAGTCACCAGATGTTCATAATCTGTTTGGTCATTAAAACTTCTTTGCAATGCCGCTGTTAATTCTTTATCCCAGTCCACTTCCACCTCATTAAAATAGGGGTAAAAATGTTGAAAAACATTGTAGGTATTTATAACATTTCCTAAGTAAAGAAAGATATTGTTTCCGCTATCATCCATTGCGCTTATGCTTTTGTTTAAAGTATTTAAGCTTGTGCTTTTTGGATACGTGGTTTCATTATTAGCATATAAATTTAAAGGTATTTGACAAAAAATCCCATCACCTATTTCTCTTTCTATAAGTTCTCCAAATTTTGGATGCGAATCAAAAAGAGCTGTTCCTTCAACCCGTTTAATTTTTCCTTCATAAGCTATTACAGCACTTTGTTTACCCTCTTTAATTTCGGTGGTTGAAAATGTATATGAATATCCGACGCTATTTCCTGTCCAAGCTGATTGTTCATTTCTTTTGCCAAGTGTTTGTGCTTCAAAATCATTGTTCTTGATTGGTATTTCTACCCATTCATTGTTCTCTTTATAATGAAGACGTACGTCATCTAAAAACATAGTACCTTTTCCTTTTATAAAGCTACCAAAATAAATTCCAGATGCTAAATCATCTATTTTTCCAATAATTTCATATTGTTTCCATTCATTGCTTTTAATTGGGTTAGCGTCCATATTCTCAAAAAAGCCCAGAGTATTATCACTCTTATCAATTCTCATCCATAAATGCCCTGTACCCTTAGAGCCCTCTTTAAGTTTTATCCATCCACTATATTTTATCTCCTTTCCTTTATATTTTTCAGCATTTATGGATACCGAGAGGTTACCAAAACCGTTAGATTCATCAACTTCTGTATATCTATTCACTCTAACACTACTATAAGCCTCACCTTGCATATTCATATCTTTTGAAACACCTAAATGTTGCCAATAAGTTGGTTTGTAGTCAGTAACAATATTGGGTGTAATTGTCGACATATCATAATCCTGCTTTGTATTGGAAAATACAACACTGGGTGCAATAGGCTTAAATAGGTTGTTTAGGGTGGCTATTACTTCGTTTGTATTGTTGGATTTTAAAATTTCGTTTGCGCCATAGGCTGCAAAACTATTCCAATCTATTTTGGAAGCTTCATCGCTCGGGTGAAAGTATTTTACATATCCATAAGCTTTAGCAAAAACTTTTAAATGGTTTACTTTTTCTTGTTGTCGTTCCTGTATTTCTTGAATCTCATTTTGGGTGGAAGTTTTGCTTTTACACCCAATTAAAAGAAGTCCAATAATTAATATTCCGAATCTTTGTTTCATTGTTGTTCTTTATTGTTTTAGCTTGCAGGTAACATAAGTATATCCGAAGCATCATATTAATTCATGGCGTATATATCGCATATACCCGCAATTATAATACTATCACATTCAAACATAGCACAAATAATTAAAATTTTATTTCGGGAAGTAATATCTTGTCAAATAATTGTCAACAATTACACCTAAATAATATGAATTTAACACCAAGAATCCCCAAAAACGTTACAAACAAATAATTATAATAAGAAAAGAAATTAAGGACATTATGATGACAAGTCGGCAATACATTAAAGTTCGGGAGGACAGTTAAAATGTCACCCAAAACATATAATTGCCATTCCAAAACAACAAATACAAGATAAACTAATAATCAAACACACCCCCTCAGGCACTTATACCAATTTAACTTTTAAATGTTGTATGAAAAATTTGAATTATTTTTAGTTCAGTTTAGGAAGAAAATCTAAGCATAGCTGTGTCTATGGTTATATTTTATGACAACAAATGGGCTAAAAAGAAGCAAGTTTTATGCAACATTGGAATGTTAAAGTGGTATTGAGCTTTCACTCGTTCCGCAGGCTACACTCCTCCAATCGCAAGAGCCCACGGTGTAGTTTATCTTGAGCGAAGTCGAAAGACGAAACATAAGCAATAATTTAATAAACAGAAACTCTTTCCATTAAAGCAATATCAAATTATTGCCAATGCTATTTGACTTTGCGCGCACTGCAGGAAATAACATAATATTTTCGGTTACTCAATTTAATATAGAAAGGTAAGCGGCCACATCAAAAATTGCAGTCAACGATCCCAAATCAGGGAAAACCGACTCCTGAAAACCCATCCCAAACTAGACCAATCCCCATAAGGACAAACCGACATACACCGGTTCAGTCAATCCCGCAGGTGCGGGACATTCATGTTGGGTCGTACCCACCACACGAATGCTTAGTTATTGTGCCTCGTACTTCTTCACATATTTTTAAGCATAAATTCTTTATACATTTCTATCGGCATCATTCCGATTTTCATTCTTCGCCTGTCTAAATTATTTGCATCTTCTATTTCAGCTAATTCTACAGTTTTTTTTATAGGGTCTACTTTTGCGAATTGGGTTCCAAATAATTGTTTTTCTCCATTATTAATTTTGATTCGGTCATATAGATAGGCATATTTTTCGCCATCCATATCCCCATTTTCTACTGCTTTTTCTATATTTGGAAGTTGAGATTTCTGCCAATCTTTATCTCCGTCACTATGTTGAATTATTAAAAAAATCCCTTGCATTGCATCTCTTCCAACTAGCTTTTTGTTAGGGAAACCAAATTCTTTAAAAATTTCTTTTAACCGATTTCTGTTTCTCTCATCTACAGCCACGCCATCATCTTTGGTTATTTGTGTTGAGTCAATGTTATATTTGCTAATAATATTAAACATTGTATTGCCTCTTACAGTTTGGTCATCGACATACATTTTAATTAATTCGGTTTGTAAGATAGTATTCTCTACACTTTCGATTGATATTCCATTACAAGGCTTAAAACTAGATAAAAATTCTCTGGAGCAAATTTGCCGTAACATATCTTCATCTTGGTTTTTTAATATCTCCATTATTTCATCATTCTTACCAGTTTGATTTTTTGCTTTAAGACCTGTTATAAGATATTTCATCTCAATTTCGTCAGAAACATTCCTTAAAGAATCAAACTGCAGACTTGCCAGCTCATACTTTTCGTCAATTGAATTTCCTATCATTCGCCAACCAAGTTTCCAGATTTCAACTTCTGATAATGAAGAATTCTTACTTTCTTTACAAGAATTTAATAAGCTTAGTCCACTAATTAGAAAAATCAATATTTGCTTTGTCATCTGTTTTTTTTTGTATGAGGCACAACGGTTTGGGGCTTTGCGTTCGGGCGGGTTTTCAGGGCACAAAGTTTCAATTTATTACTAATGTTCAATAGAAACACAAAGCTCCAAGTTTGCACGTCAGCCCGCCTGACGCAAAGCCCGTGTTATGGGCTGCCTTTCTTGTCATTCGTCTTGGTTTGCTTTATAAATTAAGTCGTAGTCGTGAGCAGTTACAAACATTGGTATACTGTCCCAGTCACGCTGATTTAACTTGTATGTTTCTCTAAATAATTCTTGCAGTCTTAAGATTACCAACAATTCGCATACTTCATACGCTTTGTCAATGTTTGGCTCTTCAAATCTGTTGTTTTCGTGAACGTCTTCAAAAACTTTTTGAATGTCTTCAAATCCTGTTATGGTCAAGTCATTTGCTGTCGAGTCATAAAAATCTGATAACCATTCCCAATCTGTCAAACTGTAATTTTCAAATGAGAATAGGTCAATATACCAACGGTCATAGTTTATTGTAAAACCATTCATTTCACAATAGTAAGCCGCTGGTTTGATTTCATTTTCTGAGCCGAATAGACTTTTTATGAATCCTTGTTTTTTCTTCAAAACTTGTGTTGTTGACTTGTCAAACTCGTTTATGTGCTTTGCTAAGTCATAAGTCAAATGCAATAAGTTCTTGTCAAGAATTTTATGAAAGTCCGTTGTCGGAATATTGTTTAGTTCTTTTTCAGTCATAGCAATTGCTTCGTCAAGTTTTTGGCTTTCGAGAAGTTCAGATAATTTGTCTGCTAATTCAAAGTTCATCTTCTATTGTCTGTATTAAGGTTGCCCATAACATGTATATAAACGAACTTTAATAGGTTGTATGGCGTATATATTCCACATGTACGACACACACCATTCATTCCGTTCCCCCAAATCAAATCCCGCTAGTGCGCTCCCCACACTTCGGGACTCTCGCGTTCCTTCCTAATTAAACTTGAATTCTAACGTCTATTTAAGTACAATTTGGTAATACTACAGTTTCAGCTTCAAACCTACCATAAAAAAATCTAATTTAATTACGGGATTCCTCAATGAAGTAACATTTCATTACAATACCATCCAAAAAATAGGAATTCTACTAAAGAAACAAAGCTAATAGTAAATAACCAACCGCCCCACCTCCGGCACTTACTCATTCTCTCGTTCCGCAGGCTACACTCCTTCAATCCCAAGAGCCTACGGTGTAGTTTATCTTGAGCGGAGTCGAAAGGTTTAACACAAGCAATAATTTATTATTCATTTGGTCCTTCCATTAAAGTGACATCAAATTATTGCCTATGCTTTTTGCCATTGCCCTCAACCGTCGAACGCATCATAAAAGTTAGTTTAACCATTAACCCCTCGGTTGGGCTGGTAAATAGGTCCAGCAGACCGTCACGCGGCTTGCTGGAGAAAATCAAAAAACAACTGAACAGACCTATATGAAAAAATGCAGATCACTGCGTAATGGGACTGCTATGGCCAAAACGTAAGAAAACGGCCTGACAGACCTAAAAAATAGCACAGAGAAACTACAAAATGTATCTTCCTCTTTGATTCTTTGGCAGTAATGCCGCCCAATGATCCCAAATCAGGAAAGACCAACTCCTGAAAATCCATTCCAAACCAGACAAATCCCCATAGTGTGACCGACAGCAACCGGTTCAGTCAACACTGCATTCATGTTGGACCGTACCGGCCACACGATTGCTTAGTTATTGCCCACAGTTTTTATGCGCAATCTTTGTCACAATAGAATTTATTATTTTTTTCTATTTCGGTTTGAATCCCTGCCCTTGCCATTGCGCTTGTTCCCCTTGGATCGTTCCTGCTCGTCCAGATGGCCCTCCATCTCTGAGTCAAGGGCTTTCTCTATAAAATTCTTGAGCATGGGAGCAAATGCGCCATCCTTGCCGAAAAGGCTCTTGCCGGACATGAATTGTTCCAGTGCCTTTTTCTCTAATTCTTGTTGTTCTTTTGTTGTCATAATATCTGATTAAAATTAATCTAAAATTTTTAATCAGACAGAGTTCAGTTTACACTCTCAAAGGAAGATTTATATTTTCTCAAATACTATCTTTCACAAATACTTCTTTTTCAAAATATTTTTTATGTTCGAGATACCCCAATGTATCTCCATTACTTTTATCATAAGCGTATTCAATTATTATTCCTCTGAAGGTTTTTAATCCAGGAGTATCATAATATCTTCCAAAAATAGCACTTTTTACAAAATTTCCTTCTAAACCTGCTTGTTCCCGATAATCCTTCTCAAGATTAAGATTATAGGTAGTATCTATATCGATAATATTAATATTAGAGAAATCGTCGTTAAAATCAGGAGAGTAATCTTTTGGGACAACTACCTTTACATAAGTCTCTTTGTTCTTTATGCTAGGATTGATTAAATCTACAATCCCAACAATAGGCTCATTCAGATTTATTGTATCGGACACAAAGTTTAAATCATAATAACTGCCCTTTCCTTTCAATGTATCACCATCTATATTAAAAAACCATTGTTGATTTAAATAGGATTTTCCGTTAATTATTTTAAACTCTCTTACTTCTTTTAAATATCCACTCTTATTATAAAACCTCCATTTTCCAATTGGAATATTCTCATTATCCAAATTGCCGAATTCTTTAATTTCTCCATTAGGATAACATTGTTTTTGGGAATGGATTTTTCCATTTACATAATAATTTAAATACCAAATGTTATTATTCTTATAATAAATTGAGGAATCAATCCTTTTTCCTAGATCATAAATATGCTGAGAAGTGAGGATTCCTAAACTATCATATTGAAAGTAGTCACCGTGTAATAAACCATTTTGTTTATGGTATTTTGCTTTTATATTCCCGTTTTCATAATACTCCTTTTCCGTATTTTCACAACTAGAGAGGAAAATAAAAAAGAAAATTAGTCTATATATGTTTCTCATAATAATTTAATTTGGGATGGTATCCCTTCTAATGCGCACAGTGCCAGGAACAATTAATCTATCTTTGGTAACGAAATGAGCGGAATCGCGTTCTGCCTCTTTTAGTTCTGTTGTAGTTTGATTTTTCGCAACGATACCTCTATCTTTTTCTTTAGATGCGGACCCATATAGTGATCCTGAGGTGGCTTCTCCCTCAACCGTATAGATGATCTCAAAGGACTCTGTCGGTTCGACAGGTTCCTTGTTCTTTTCTGAAAAACCTTCCCCATCTGGGGTAAGGGCAGTACCGCCTTTTGGTAATGAAGGCCCGTGAGCATTAGTTAATTCAAGTATCGGCTCACCATCAGCAGTAAAGACTTTGGTTCCTCTTTCTGCAATAGGAATTTCTGCTATTCCATCTTTGTTTCCTTGAAACTCTATTCCAACACCCATAACTCCAGAACTTCGAGGTCTTTCTCTTGCTTTACTATTATTGCTTTGACTTTCTTTTTTCGAATTAGATGTAAGTGCTCCAATTATAGATTTTGTTAATGCAAGCATTGGTTTTATTGGAATGGGAAAAGAAGGAGGACGTGGCATCATCCCATCAGGATCAATAAAATAGATAGGATTATCAAACGCATAATTATAAGGCGAGTGCCTACGCATCTGCTCCGCCAAAGGATCCAAATTCATCCACCTGCCCAATGCGGGATCATAATTCCTCGCGCCAAAGTCATACATATTCACATCAAACTCCTCCTGGTACTCCTTACCGCCAAACTTGTACCTGTACGGATCGGTAACATCGGGCGTTACCTCAATGAGGGTGATGTCCGTGCCCGGCTGCTCAAAGCCTACAACCAGATGGGCCTCGTTATAGCCGGAATGTGTGAGGCCATAAGGATAATAATGGTTCTCTTCCAGAATTTTCAGGTCGCCCGTCTGCGGATGTTTGGTGTATTTTATACGGATGTTGCCTAAATGATCAGTGTGCGTATATACATAATTAAAAACACTGCCGTTCATTGTCTGCGTAGCTTTTACATACCCCTCTGCGTGCGGAAAAAACTCCAAACTCTCGTTTTTGTACTGAAATCCTTCGCTATAGACTGTGGCAGTGGTATTGCTCTGGCTGTCCTGTACATTCTTCTTTATCTTTCGTCCGTCCGCGAGATAGGTATATGCAATCGTTTCGCCCCCCACAAAAGTAATCTTTACCGGTAGGTTCAGGTGGTTATAGGTAATGTTTGTTATTTTTTTATAGGGATCGGACTTTAGGTTTCCAAAGTCATCATAGGTGTACTGGGCGTTGGTGCCAGCCCCGTTCCTATTGAAACCTGCCGGGTTGCCCGTGGCATCGGACACTTTCAATAACTTGTTTCCGTTGTCATAGGTATATCCCAGATCGTCTATCTCAATGGGAGGAACGGCGGGACTACTGCTCCCCTTATACCGATCCAGAGATAGGATGTTCCCATTGTCGTCATAACTGTACGCAGTATTAAAAGAACCATCGCGGGGAGAGATCGTTCCTGGCAATTGGAAATAAGCCGCTTTCAGCCGGTTTTGATAGTCATAGCTATAGCCATATTTCCGCTTGACGTTGTCGGTGGCAGTACGCCAAAAGGTTTCGGAGATGTTGCCGTTGTACAGAGGTTCTACCTGCCCGTTGATGTTGTCCGTGACGGTATTATAGTTTAACCTAAATGCAAATAAGTCCACCGGACCGCTTGGGTCGTTCAGGTTGTTTATGTTGTTGATGTCCGTGAGCCAGCCACGGATGTTGTACTTATAATCTACGATCTGGAGTTCATCGCCACCAAAAAGATTGGTACCCCCTACTTTCTTTTTTTCGAGCCTGCCCAAAGCATCGTAACTGTTAACGGAAAGAATCTGGGCCGGAAGATTGTTTATTTGGTGCGTTACCCTAGCCAATCGCGATTGCGAAGTATAGTTATAGGTTTCTTTTACTTTAAGTTCGTCCGCATTGGCATTTAATTTATGGGCCGTGAGGGTATAATTCGGATCGCCTATGAAATTAAAATCGGTGTCGGTTAGGGTTTTTCCATTGTTGGGATAGAAAGTGGCCACACGTACAGGTCGTGCTTTCTTATCATAAAGGGTATAATTTTTAACGCCTTGTTTTTGAGATGCCGTTTCAAGCACACGCGTCCAGCTTCCGGTAGGTAACCCCCGCGGCACGGTGTTATTGTTGTATTTAATGGAAATGCCATTGTTTTCTCCCACTCCAGAGGGAATTGGCGAGGGGGCATCCTTATAGGTATAGTCATCATAATAGTGCACGGAAAGTATTTCACCGGATTTTGGCTGCACATTATTGCTATAGCTCAATTCCACGCCATTTATAACCGAGGTTCCAGGTGTTCTGCTTTCGGAAAGATAAACCTGGGGTTCAATTCCAAAAGGGTTTGCCACTATACCCTGTTTCCAAAAGGTATAAACGACCCGGTCAAAGGTATCGTATTTCGTATGCACAGTGCCTACGGAATTATCTCCGAAAGGGGAAGAAACCGGTCCGGTGGAAATAATTCTGTTCAGGGCATCATAAAGTATTGTTTCCTTCTGTTTGCCCGGAATTTTCTTTTCCGTCAGGCGATTGCGGTGGTCGTATCTATATTGATATCCCAGAGCATCTATCAATTCTTGGGAAAGAATGCCGTTAGAGGGAATCTGACCCGAAAGTTTGGGAGGCAAAACAAAAGTGAGGTTGCCATAAATATCATACACATAATACGTTTCTAATGTCCGATCTCTTCCGATTCCAGATTCATCAAAACCTTCAAAAGTCCGTTTTAGAATAACTTGCCCCATCTTATTCTTATATTCCTCTGTGGTATTCTTACTCCCGTCCGCGGGTTTCCAGTTTTCATTTTTAGTTACCGTTTTATATAACTGTCTGGAAGGATATTTATTGTAATACTTAATTGAAGGGGAACTTCCAGTTAGGTTCACTCCGAAATGATGAACGTCATTTGGCTGATTGGTTTCATAAGAAAGCTCTATTTCATGTCCGGAGTCCATAGCCCAATCATTACCCGGTGCCGCCTGTTTTAGGATTCTGTTCAGCGCCGAATTTTCATATAAGGTTTGGGTATATGGATTATCGGTAGGTTGTCCAGCTTCGCCCGAAGCGTAGTAGGCTATAGTACTCGCCACTCCCGTGGGGTCCAAATTCAAGGAAGCACTCCGCACATAGGGCAGATACTCCTTTATTTGCCGGCCCAGAGCATCATAACTGATATTCGTTATTAAATCTCCCCCGTTTCCAGCCATACTGTATGCCACTTCCTGCTTTGGCCGCCCGAGGCCATCAAAATATTTTATGGATATCGCGGCTTGGGCGGCAGTGGGAGTTGGTATGGAAGTGGTCGTTTCTATTTTATAGGTTTTCGTTAGCACATAATTCTCATTCGGACTTTGAGCAAAAGATAGATTGCAAGTGATAAATAATAGTAGGCCAGCGATGTATTTTGGAATCAAAACATATTGAAATAACGAGTTGGGCAAAGTATTGGTTTTCATGATAAGGGCAGGAACAACATTTAAGGCTTAGGCTAATCTAAAGCATATTTATATTCATTTTCAGTAAGGATTTTACCTTCGGAATCCCTGACAGCTTTTAGGCGTCCGAAAAAGTCGTATTCAAAAGTAGTTTTCTCTCCTTTTGGATCGATTATGGATGTTACTCCAAGCAAAGGACTGTAGGTAAAGGTAGTTAGCATAAAAGGAGCGTTCTGGTTTAGAAGTGTAGCCCGCAAAGTTCCAAGTAATCCAGAAAACTGATCAAAATTAGCCTGTTCCAATGGAGTGATTAGATTTTGTGGAATGATATTTATATTCAGCCCTACTATCTTCGCAACGGGAACACTCCCTTTTGAATTCCAGATGTAACTGGTAGGTGATCCTTGATATGACTGCACCTGAGTTGGAAAACCATTTTTAAATATAAAATTGGTTCGTTCCTCATAGGATGAGGGCACATATGATAAAGAAGATGTATTGCTTCCTGTACTCTTTCCAAATTCATATATGGTTTTAATATTTCCTGAGTTGTCAAAAGCGAATGCCCTCCCTCCTGTTTGCGTAGAGATGTTATCTTTGGTAGTTATTATTTCCTGTAAAACAACTGTGGACTTAGGGAAATTGGGCAAGGCATTGAAATCAATTACATCAAAGGGGTAGGTGTAGTCTACAGTAATTCTCTCAGCTTTATTATCGTTGGATAAATAGCTAACTATTCCCTCATTTTCCACTCTTTTACGTCCAAAATCAGTAATCTCCTTTTTCTTTAATAAAGTTGTTGCATCGTAGCGGATTTCTTTTACTACGGTTACGGATTCAGTAACATTTCCCCGTTTTAAAAATTCCGTGGTAGAAATTTGGATAGGAAGATAGGCGTAGTTGCCCGAGAACCTAACCTTACGCGGACTTGTAGAATAACCTGGCCAAATAGATCTAAATCTTGAAGGATAATAATAACATATCATATCTCCAAGCGTGTTCCATTCAAAAATAACTCCGTTTCCTATTTTTTGATTTTGATATTCAACGATTTTTACAAGTTGGTTGTTTGCGTTTTTTAAATATTCTGCTTTTATTATAGGCTGGTAACTTTGTAGATTATGCTCATTATCTTCGTAGTAATATTCGATTTTATAAGTATCATCGTCACCCATCATTTTAACAATGACTTTTCCATAGAAATATCCGGATTTATAGGATTCTGTTAAATCTCCCGCTTGTCTTATAGGGCTACTATGAAAACTTCTTGCGGTCCCTTGTTGTTTGATATAATAATTCAAATTATCTCCCAATGACTTTCCAAAAGCCTGTTGATATTCAAAATGTCTTTCATTATAGATACCTGTTTCAGATTGATCTTCGATTTTGGACACTCTCAAACCTCCGTAATACTTATTATCGCTAACGTTTGGTTCGTAAAAGAACTTTGTAGTTCCCCCTGTGGGATATATAATTTTATTTAATATACCGTTTTGGATTACGTTGGCATTTAGATTCCTATTCGCAGAATTTGAATCCATAAATGCCTGATGAGTTATTATCTCCATATGTGGAACAGAATTTGTTCCGTTCGAATATCCATTATAATAACCGTAAAAATCAGTTGATAGGTGTTCGTCAGTCGTTCCGCTTTGTTCCGCAAAACATATCTGCAAGCCATTTAGTTCTTCCGTCAACCATTGCGAACGCAGTGAAGCAATCTTTCCAATTATTCTTTCGCAACCACTAAGGCTTGCATATACCATAAATAGTACCGGTGCGGCGACACGTCCTCGCTGGCACTATTTATTTGTTTCGCTTCACACGCTGCTCTCCTTCCTCACCCGTGGCTACTTCATCCCCCCAAACCCCAATAAGGTGTTCGCTGCCGCTCACCACTTAATTATTGGGGGTCTGCCGCCACTTGTTAATTGTGCGAGCCTGCGGGTCGCTGCGGGCTGATCGGGCTGTCACGATTTTTGCAGTCAGCCATTTGCCTACAGTCGCTTCGTTTCCCTCATTCGTGCCTCATTCACTCAACTCAGCCACTTTCGGCAACCCGCGCAAGAGTAGCTCCTTCCCTCCACTACACAAGCCTACGTACCTCCATTTCGCAATGCCATTATTCAACTTCGTTCTTCTATAGAAAGAATATATCTCCATCTAAACCTTCTCAAAATATTATATACCGGTGGCATTGCTCCATTCCGGCTCCGGCTCGTTTCGTTCCTCTCATCCGCTACCCTTGCCTTTGCCACCTCCGAAGCAAAAAATCGCGCCAGCCCTGCCGTAAACGGTAGGTGTCTGCCGCCCTCCTTCCTCGGGCTTCTGCATCCACCACCCTTGCTCCGCTCGCAGGCGGCTCGCACTATAGTTCCAGCAATCCATTCCGCTGCTCTCCATTCCTTGCTTCCACTATAGCTCCGCTCTTTTACCTGCCTAATAAACCTCCGTGTGGTATTTAAATAAAATTATGCTGTTTAAAACTTCATTCAATAAGCTTTAATAATTTCAAATAATCCGAGTCCACCATTTATCATCCGATTTGAATAAAAAACATTCCATTATTCACCTTCCACAATTAAATTGGTTCCCTTCCGATTGATTCAGTTTGATCTAAACTAAAATGTGACATTAAATTTTGAAGCCAATTAAACTTTCGTTGGAGAGAAGTAAAAACTCCAACATAAAGCAAAGGTACAGGCGTGCGGATGCGAGAGCTGCAAGGGTTCGCTTCGCCTGTTTTAAAAAAAAATCTCCACCCTGGCTTCTTGATTGGTTTATAGTTTCGACTGCTAATGATCCTTTGCCCTGCGCCTATCTATTGAGTTCTTCAATCCCGGGTAGTATTTTTTTTAACAGCCCTTGCATCAGTCGCACCGATCCTGTGGCATAAGGCATTATGTTCAAGTTTTTATTTAGAGTCCGTTTAGGCAGCCGGTGGTTGCTGGCGGGCATACGCACCTCGGGCAGTCCATTCTTTGCGGGTGTGCATCACGTAGGCTTCAAGGAGTATACGGTGCGCATCCTTTGGTTAGAGTGCTGCCTCACAGAGCTCCCTTTTTAGGGGGCTCTTTTTTTTGGTCGTTCCATGAATTTAATAAAAGAGGTCAAATAAGAAACGATTTGCTATTCCGAAGCCTGGGCAAAGGAATTCATTTCTTAAAGCAAAAAGCCAAAGCAAAGGTAGTAGGGGCGCCAAAAGCAGCAGTAAAGGCCAAGCCCTTCGGGTTTTGCGAAAAATCTCCATCCGCCTTCGGCTGGATAGTATTTTTCCCAAAAGCCTTGACAGCCGCGCGCCCCTACTGGAATGCAGCTTTCTTTTTTCCTTTTTTCTTTTTCCGAAAAAAATGAAGGGGAAAGGAAGCACTTCAAAATTTAGTTTAATTTAAAATTGATGCATTATGAAAACTTTCAAGATCAAAACACATCGTCCCGGGGCAACCTATCACGCCCCTCACTTCTTCATCCTTAACAAAGGAAACAATGCGGGAAGACCAAGCCATTGCCCCTTCAACAATTCATTTGTGGTGTTTGCCGATACTACCGAAGAAGTCAATAGGCTTTATTGGATTTGCAACATCCTTTATTGTGGCCACAATTTTAAGACCCGTCTCTGCGGGTCTGTCATTCCATTTATCCATATAGGCGAAATTGAATCGCTTATGAAAAACAGTTTGGGAAATTATGAAGGCCACCACTGGAACGGCCGTTTTACCGCTTTGGAAAAACTGGAACGCCTTTCCATACACCTTCTGCACCAGCAGCGATGTCTGGAAGAATATAAGATTGCCCTGATGCAATCCTATATCCTGGACAGGAATTAAAACACCTTTCCAAAAAGAAAAGCCCGGGAACAGATCTCGGGCTTCTTGATTTCATAAATTTGGTATGCTGAGGTTGACCAATTGAGTTTCTGTCCTACGTCTTACGTCCTAAAGCGAAGCGGCGGTTACTGAGCGAAGTCGAAGTACCCGTACTGAGCGAAGTCGAAGTATCCTAAGTCACTAAATTAGATCTATTCATTCTTCTGATTCTTTTTCTTCCGAAAATTGACATGCGATTTCATTTTTGCGGAGAACATATTTTTCACCACAATCTTCAATGAAAATGAAACCGAAAAACTCACCACCGCCCCGATCAAAGCCAAAATACCCGTCCGGATCAAATCCTCCGAACCGATAACCGGCAAAGTGGCCAACACCGTTCCTCCGCAGGTACCTACAACAGTTGAAAAAGATTTATAAGGCATATCCATTTATTTTTAAAGGTTTTCCGATTTGGATTCCCCACTTTCTGAATCACTTACCACCGCCTGACTCACGGCAGTCAATACCGCGCCGGCCACAGTCAAATAAGTTGCCACTGTCAAAAGTGCCACCGGAATAACTACTGGCGCTGCCAAGATAGCCGCGCCCGAGGATCCCAAGGCAATCCCAATATTCCGAAGAACCCTAAAGAATTTGGGGGTAGGTTTTTTATAGCGTTCTATTAAATTCATAAGAATTGCTTTTAATGATTAATAACACCTCTTCCTTGCGCTCAGATGCCTGATGACACAACGAAAGTACTTTTTGCATGGCCATCCGTGAATTGCTTCCCCGTCCCATACCTATCAATTCCGAAACCGGCGCAATACATCCCTGCAGTTCTTTTTGGGCATAATTGGCAGGGTGGACCAATATCAAATTCCGCTGGGGTACGTCCTTCACCAGTAAATGATTGCCAAACTTCTTTGATGATCTTGCCTCCAACGTATAAACCCCCTCTGGAATACAGGATTCCATACGCCGATTTTCCCTCCAGGGCAGTTCTATGGTAAAACATAGGAATCTTTCGTTCAAAAAAAGGGAACCATGGGTTCCCTCTTTATGGTAACTTCGTTGTAAAACCAGTTCCATGATCTATGGCATATCCGCAAGCACAACGGCCAGCGAGTTATACGAACCATTTTTCAAGGGATACATCTGACCGTTCACCTCTTGGTAAAACTCCACCCCCAAAACCCCAAGAACAGGGAGGGCCGAGTTGACGGTCAAGGTTGACGTCAAAGTAGTGGCCGGGATGTTCGGGGCCGTATAAGGCAAAATCCCTGAATCATCCATTTCGAACACAAACTCATCATTCACAAAATCCAGTTCCGCGGCCCCAGACACCAATTTGATATGGGTGGTACCTCCCGGTGCGGCTATCCGAACCGTCGGACTGAACGCATCCAAATCCGCTGTAAAATCTCCGGCAGCCCGATCAAAAGCAGCAACGGAAGGAGCGAAAAGGGTGTTCCCCAATTTCCCGCGAATGTTGAAGTTGAACCCATTCAAGAGTCCAAGATCCCCCTCCTGGACAGTCCTCGCCCCTCGGTCATTTACCAAATCCGATTGCACCACCACAACCATTTCTTTGGTAAGTCTGCTCGTCACCCGCTTGTCCTTTGCATTCTGCATCAACAGCCGAAACGCATTGCGGATAAGCTTCCCTCCAATCCCAGCACGTCCAAATTCCGCACCGTTTTCACGCGTTCTTTGGAACGCTGGATCATTCATAATACGATCTTTTTCCACCCCACCCTTTTCCCGGGCCAAATGTCCATCTGTCGTTTTGTAAAAAGAAATATCTCCGATAGTCCCTTTCAATTTGATAATACCCTTTTGTCTTGCCATTGCAATAAAATTTTAAGTTCTCGACAAAACACCGTATTTTTAAACCACTGCACGATTTTGACCCGTCACCCATTCCGAACAAGTACCTTTTTACCGAAACAGCCGGTAAAAATTCCTAAATCTCTAGCATAGATGGAGTATGGATACTGTATGGATGAAGTATGGATGAAGTATGGATAGAGTATGAAAATTATAATATGAAGTCAGATCGAGTGTGCATATTCCCAAAAGACGTCCAACGCATCACGGGAAGAAGTGAGCGATACGGAAGGCTACTCCTTCACCAAATCAGAAAGCATTTTGACAAGCAGCCTCATCAGTTTATCACAGCAGAAGAATTCGCGGAATTCACAGGAGTCAATATTCAGACCGTAAATGAATTCCTTAAGGATTAACAAACCAACTCAAATCCTATGATGAAAAGTTTGGATAGAATTATTATCTTTATCAGGAATTGAGTGTTAAATCAGTTCAAAAATTATTAAACGTAAATTCCCAGTCGTGGTTCCTTCTCTAAAAAGACCAGCGTAAGGAATTGAAAACCAACGGAGTATACTGGTTGTTTTCGGGCTGTCATCCCGACCAAGTCAAATATCATTTGACGCTAAAACCCTGTAAATCACATTGATTTACAGGGTTTTTCATTTTTTGATCCATAGCAAAAAGTCATTAAATTTGATTCAAAACCATCTAATAGGTACCCTAATCGGTACCCTATTTTGAAAGAAAGCTTTTTGCGAGATACTGATTTGACATTCGGTTTGAAAAATAAGTTCAACTCGAAAATAAAAATCTCATGCCAAGTTCAGACACATTTTCGGTGCTTCTTCTTCCTATATTCGAAAAAGAATCAAAAGGAAAAACACCAATGTACGTTAGAGTCACCACTAACGGAAAACGCAGTAAATTTAGTTTAAAGCGGAGTTTCACCACTTCTCTTTGGAACCCAGCCCTCTTTGTCAATATAAACAAGCCTCCATAAACCTTCTTTTTCCCCATCTAAATATGAACCAATAAGTTTTAAATCAAGTTCTCCTGTCTCTTTATTGTAATAGAACGCAAGATATTCACCATTACGGATATCATTTTTATAAAAGGACGTGTAAGAAACTTCATTATTTTCATAAGCCGTTAACTTTCCATTTTTATTACCCTTAGACATAATATATTCAAAGCTTTTATCACCATTCTCATCATATTCAATAAACTTACCATTTGCTAAACCATTACTATAAGTTCCTGTTTTCTTAAGTTGTCCATTTTCATAATAAACTTTAAGCAAACCATCCATTTTACCATCTTTTAATGTGTACTCTGCCTGTTTAGTGTTACCATAGTAATAGTCAGTTTTTTTACCGTTATCCTGTAGTACTACCTATTCTTTAGACCACTTTCAAGCTGATTTTAGTTGAACTTGTTTTTCAAAAGTATAAAGGTTTATTGGTTTTTGTCTTTTGATTCCTTGATGTTTTCTGTTGTTGTATTTTTTTA
>Ga0208015_1000264_pt1 | contig 33052 bp, 32 predicted proteins | sample 26BtaG_FD_184101 | JGI IMG/M metagenome (GOLD analysis project Ga0208015, IMG submission 184101) | Marine viral communities from Cariaco Basin, Caribbean Sea - 26B_WHOI_OMZ_CsCl (SPAdes) (version 2) | ecosystem: Environmental > Aquatic > Marine > Oceanic | place: Caribbean Sea: Cariaco Basin... | reverse complement strand
GAATTCCGTAAAACCGGGCCTGTTTGGAGCTGTTGAAATTGAGGTTGAACCATCCAAATCGATCCTGGATGACCGCCCAAGTGAGAGCGTGACAAAATTTATCCTTGGCAAAAACAAAAGGGTCACCTGAAGATCCTGAGGTTTTGTTGATATATACAGTTTTTGATGAAAATCCGTCCGACAATCTATTGACCAAAGGTTGCTGCAAATCACTTTTGGTCATGATAGGAACAGTATCCCAGGTTGAGAAGGTGGTGTCATTAAAAAGCGATTGGTAAAAGGGGTTGAAGTTGAGGTGATGGATGACAATCTGTGTTTTCTGATTTTCAATATAATTCTTGAACCCAACGTCGTCAAGGTTTTGAATGGCTCTCAACACTGGTCGAGCCTCCTTGATTGGAAATCCGTTCAATTTTAAAGAAAGATCAAATAAATTCAATGGCATAACTGTTTATGAGAATGTAAAGTAAAGAAATTAATTAAACTCTTATCTAAAATCAATCTTTAAGATCCAGATTTAATTCCGTTTTTCTCCGATTAAAATTTTTGGGTTTTAAATATCTTCTGAGAAATTGTCTGTAGGCAATGCATCTTCAGAATAAAGAGCACCATAGGAGGATAGCAACCTTCGTTTTTATTTTTTGGAAGTTTCGAAATACATCATGATACGGGCTGAGGTTAAATCTCAAAATCTATATTTTTCAATACTCATCGGTTTAACTTTTGATTCCCTGCTTGCAGGTTGATTCTAATAGTGAAGTGGCCTTGATTCTTTTAACTTATATTCTCGATTAATCGTCAAAAATATTATTGTTTTCAGGGCATAAACTATATTTTTGCACCAAACAACACTAACATGACCATTTTAATTCTCGGTTCCGGTGGAAGGGAACATACGTTTGCTTGGAAAATTGTACAGAGTCCATTATGTCAAAAACTATTCGTTGCCCCAGGTAACTCTGGTACTGCAAAAATAGCTGAAAACATTGATCTTAAAGTCACTGATTTTCAAGCCATTAAAAAAGTGGTTCTCGAAAATCAAATTGATATGGTTGTTGTGGGGCCTGAAGATCCTTTGGTAGAAGGTATCCATGATTTCTTCTTGGAGGATGAAGACTTGAAACATGTCGCCGTCATTGGACCACAAAAAGCCGCTGCACAATTGGAGGGCAGTAAGGAGTTTGCCAAAGAATTTTTATTCCGTCATCATATTCCAACCGCAGCTTATCAGAGTTTTGATGCCAGCACTTTAGAGGCAGGCTATCAGTTTTTGGAAACGTTGAAACCGCCTTATGTCTTAAAAGCGGATGGCTTGGCAGCAGGAAAAGGTGTGTTGATCTTAAATGATCTCAATGAGGCCAAAGCAGAATTGAGGAGTATGTTGGTGGATGCCAAATTTGGAAATGCGAGCAACAAAGTTGTCATTGAAGAGTTTTTGGACGGGATTGAACTGAGTTGCTTTGTCCTTACCGACGGCAAAAATTACAAAATTTTACCTACAGCAAAAGATTATAAACGCATTGGCGATGGTGATACAGGATTAAATACTGGAGGTATGGGTGCAGTTTCACCAGTCCCTTTTGCCACAACATCTTTTATGAAGAAGATTGAAGATCGCATTGTTAAACCCACCGTTTCAGGGCTTCAGAAGGATGGATTGCACTATAAAGGCTTTATTTTTATCGGTTTGATAAAAGTGGGGGATGATCCAAAGGTTATTGAATATAATGTGCGGATGGGAGATCCGGAGACTGAAGTGGTCTTGCCGAGACTAAAAAATGATTTGGTAGAAATTTTTCAAGCCATAGCCAACCAAACTTTGGACAATATAGAACTTGAAATTGATTCACGTGCGGCTACAACAGTTATGTTGGTTTCTGGAGGCTATCCGGAGGGTTATGAAAAAGGGAAAGAAATTACTGGATTGGAAAATCTAACAGACGTCATTCCTTTTCACGCAGGAGCCATATTAAGGGATCGTAAAGTCATCACTTCTGGAGGTCGTGTTATGGCTATTACCGCCTTTGGAGATACGTATCAAGAGGCCATAAAAAAATCTTATCAAAATATAGAAAAACTACATTTTGATAAGATGTATTACCGTAGGGATATTGGTTTCGATTTATAAAAACGAATGGGATGAGATGCTCTTATCCTCTTCGTTGTTAGCGTCATGTTCTCTTAATTGGAGCATCCAGTACACAAATGCCACAAACGTAATGAGGATAAGTATCCAAGAGAAAATGTTTGCAAGCCACCAATTGCTAAGCTCCAGTTCTCTTAAAGCTTCGAAAGGAATTAGTAAAAAGTCAAAAAATGCTGCGAAGCCATTCCAAAAATCAGTCATGATAATAAATATTATATTTACAACACAAAATTACGTTATTTTTATTTGAAATACTCAATAAATTGACCATGAATTTTATTTCCTTGAGAGTAAGGACGTAGTAACAAAAACAGAACACGGCTCTAAATGATTTCAAGTTTTTTTAGTAAAGCAAAACCCATACATCTTCTGGTGGTAAGCGCCATGCTTTTTGTTGTTTTTGTTATAACTAAAATGACGACACTCACCGAAACTTTTTCTGTTGAAGTTTTTTTTAAACAGGCTTTTCTTTTTGGGGTGTGCCTAGCGTCACTTTTTGTTCTCGATTTCTTTGTCAGTAAAAACAATCTTACGAAAAGGAACAGTTATAAAATTTTGATGTTTGGCCTGTTTGTTGCGGTTTTACCAGAAACTTTAGGAAACTCAAAACTACTTGTCGCCAATTTGTTCGTCCTATTGGCATTGAGGCGTATCATCAGTTTAAGGTCCAGAAAAGAAATCAAGAAAAAGCTTTTTGATGCGGCATTTTGGATCAGCTTGGCAACTCTCTTGTTTTTCTGGGCGTCCTTATTTTATATTTTGATTTTTGTCGCTCTGCTTTTACATTCTATTGTTGATATCAAAAATTGGATTATTCCACTCATTGGTGTTCTGTGCGTTGCAATAATAGCCGCCTCTTATATGATTGTAACGGGGATTGATATTGAGACCTATCTCCATGGCTTTTTTGATGTGAGTTTTGATTTTACATCCTTAAACTCAAAACGGATGATTATTGCTGCTACCTTGCTTCTGTCTTATGGCACTTGGGCATCTTTTTATTTTATGAGAAGTATAAAACAGCAGCTAAAGAGCTATAGACCCTCATTCGTCATTGTGATTATGTCGTCGTTAATTGCCTTGATCATCATTTTGGTGTCGCCTTATAAAGATGGAAGTGAATTTATCTTTTTATTGGCGCCATTGTCAATTATCATGTCTAATTATTTAGAAATTATCCCTGAAAGATGGTTTAAGGAAGGCCTGATTATGGTCTTGATATTTGCTTCATTATTGAACCTAATTCTGTAGTTTCTGGCCAAATGCCAAATCGCCGGCATCGCCTAGCCCAGGAATGATATAGCCTTTTTCATTGAGATCAGGATCTACGGTTGCAATCCATAAATGCGTGTCTTTATTAAAATGATTGCTGATATAGTCAATACCCTCCTGCGCTCCGATAACGCACGCCAAATGTACTTCCTTGGGTTTTCCAAAAGGTTTTAAGGCTTCAAAAGTGGCAACGAGAGATTGGCCTGTCGCTAACATAGGATCGGCTAAAATAAGAGTTTTGTTTTCCAGGCTCGGACATGCCGAATACTCAACAACAATCTCAAAACTATCCGGGTTTTCGTGGTGGTGTCTGTACGCCGAGATAAAGGCGTTTTCTGCATTGTCAAAATAATTCAATAACCCATTGTGCAATGGCACTCCGGCTCGCAAAATGGAACAAAGCACAATATCACTGTCCATGATGTTCATTTCGCAGGTTCCTAAGGGTGATTCAATTACTGCGGGTTTGTAGTTTAACACCTTGCTTATTTCGTAACCTAAAACCTCTCCAATGCGTTCAATATTTCTTCGGAAACGCATCTGGTCTTTTTGGATATTTACATCCCTCATTTCTGAAATAAATGTGTTTAAAATGGAATTTTTCTCTGTCAAGTTGTGAATATGCATAAGGCGTAAACTCTAATTTGAATGGTAAAGTTAATTAATTAGAAGTATATTTACGTTTTAAAATCATCAGATTATGTTTACAGCAAAAGCCAATGAAATTTTTCAAAAAGTCATCGATACTTACCACATAAAGAATACGGTTGACCAAACCTTTAAAAATATTTATGACGAGGACAAGAACTTGATAGAACACCTATTGTACAGAAAATGTTGGATTGATACCGTACAGTGGCATTATGAAGACATCATCAGAGATCCGAATATTGATCCTGTGGAAGCCTTAAAACTAAAACGTCAAATTGATGCGTCCAATCAGGACAGAACGGATATGGTGGAGTATATTGACAGTTATTTTTTAAGTCTTTATGATGATGTTGAGCCTAAACCAAATGCGACGATCAATACCGAAAGTCCTGCTTGGGCTATCGACAGGTTGTCCATTCTTGCCTTAAAAATATATCACATGAATGAGGAAGTTGAACGTCCTGATGCCTCTTCATCGCATAAGCTCAATTGCACCACTAAGCTTAATGTGCTCTTGGAACAGCGCAAGGACTTGAGCAAGGCTATTGACGATTTGCTTGCAGATATAAAAAATGGTGATAAATACATGAAAGTGTATAAGCAAATGAAAATGTACAATGACGATGAATTAAATCCTGTATTGCGCGGACAAAAATAAAACGTACATAACCTGTCAGGTTTTTAAAACCTGACAGGTTTATTTTTTGCAAAATGTCTAATTCCAAACCCAAACCCAAACACATCCTCGTCATCCGTCTTTCTGCCATGGGAGATGTTGCCATGACCATTCCTGTCTTAAGGGCATTCACAGAACAGTATCCAGGAATTAAATTGACCGTCTTGACTAGGGGCTTCTTTAAACCCTTTTTTCGTGATTTGGAAAATGTATCGGTATTTGAACCAGATCTAAAAGGAAAACATAAAGGGTTTTTCGGTCTTTTGGAACTTTCTAAAGAATTGAGGATTTTAGGCATTGATGCCGTAGCCGATTTGCACAATGTCCTCCGAAGCAATATTCTGAAAATCTTCTTGTTAGATTTGAAGCCCGTTCAAATAAACAAAGGAAGGGCCGAAAAGAAGGCCTTAGTTAATGGAAGGATTTTCGAACAGCTCAAAACCACGCATCAACGCTATTGTGATGTTTTTGAAAAATTGGGATTTCCTATTAAAAATTCAGAACCTTCTTTTCCTGATCGCGCCGAATTGAATTCCAAAACACTCGAAATTGTAGGAAAGGATACTAAAAGTTGGATAGGAATTGCGCCATTTGCAGCCCATAAAAGCAAAATGTATCCATTGCAATTGATGGAAGAAGTAATTAAAGAGCTATCAAAAGACTATAAAATCTTGCTGTTTGGAGGTAAGGAAGATGCTGAATACTTGAATTCGCTTCAAGGTGAAAATGTCACGAGTATCGCTGGAAAGCTAAGTATTGATGAAGAGTTGGACGTCATTTCAAATTTGGATATCATGCTTTCTATGGACTCGGGCAATGCGCATATGGCTGCAATGATGGGCATAAAAGTCTTGACACTTTGGGGCGTCACCCATCCGTATGCGGGGTTTTACCCATTCCATCAGGACGAAAATAATGCGCTTTTAGCCGATCGCTCAAAATTCCCTAAAATTCCCACCTCCATTTACGGCAATAAATTTCCTGAAGGATATGAAACTTGCATGGAAACTATCCATCCAAAGGATATCATAGAGAAGATTGAAAACCTCATAAAAAAACCCTACTAGATAGCAGGGTTATTAGATTTCATTTTTTGCTAATAGATAATCCTTATAATAACAATTAAATCAAGAATAAAAATATAGCATTCCTAATTCTTAACATAATTTCAAGAGAATTACTTGGTTTTTTTCGATGAAATAATTGTTTTTAAGGATTAACCGTATTGTTTGCTATTGGCATTAAGAGCTTGTTTAAATATCGTCATAATCGATTTTGATATGTGGTGTGAGTGGATGTGCCTGACAGGTTAAAATTAAGCCTTCGGCCACTTCACCATCAGTCAAGATGTTATTTTGGCGCATTTTCGCTTCACCTTCAATGACACGTGCCAAACAACTACTGCAAATACCGCCTTGGCATGAATAAGGTGCGTCTAAATCGTTATCAAGAGCGGCTTCAAGGATGGTCTGTTTTTGTGACATTTCAAATGTTGTCGTGTCATCGTCCAGAACTATGGAAATTTTGGTCTGTCCATCAGGAAGGGTCACAGTATCTCTTTCCGTAGGTTTTGCAGCTTTAAAAAGCTCAAAAAAGACACGATCTTTCGGTATGTCATGTTCAGCAAGGACATCCTTTACAGTATGGATCATCGCTTCAGGGCCACATAGATAAAAAGCATCCATACTCAAGTCTTTATGTTTGTGCTTCAAGATAAGGTTGACCGTACTTTTTTCGATGCGTCCAAAAATAGAATCATCCTCTTGGGCTTGACTAAAAACGAACTGGATGGCCAAACGATCACTGTATTGACGTTGCAGTTCCAATAGTTCGCTTAAAAACATAGTATCATCCGTAGTCTTATTGCCATATACCAAAACCACATTACTCAAAACTTCCTCTTCAAGAGCACATTTAACAATACTTAGAATAGGGGTAATACCGCTTCCTGCTGCAAAGGCTGCAATGTGTTTGGTTTTGGAGTCATTGGGTTCAAAAATAAAATGGCCTCTTGGTGGAGCGACTTCCAGCTGATCTCCAACTTTCAACTGCTTATTGACGAATGCAGAAAAAGTGCCACCTTTAACTTCTTTAACCGCAACTTTTAAAACGCCGCTTTTGGGCGAAGAGCATAAGGAATAATCACGTCTTATTTCTGTGCCATTAATGTTCGCTTTTATGGTAATATATTGGCCTGCTTTGAATTTGTAAGCTTCTTTTAGGTCTTGAGGTACTTCAAAGGTGATGGTTACCGATTTGGAAGTGACCCTTTCAATATTTTTTATGGTTAGGGTGTGAAAATGTGACATATCATAAATTTTCCTCAAAAGTAACGAAAGCTTATAATAAATGCCACCTCTCTAACAAAATAATAAGAGATGTGGAGTGGGTTTGGAGATAAATATTTTCGGATTTTTTTTTCTTTTTTTAATTTGTTTGTAACAAATAGTGCTTTAATATTACCAATGTTTAAATCGCAACTAGAACAGTATGATTAAATATTTTATTAGTCTGGAGTGGAAATCCTTTATAAGATCAGCTTCTTTTAAGACCAATCTCTTCCTAAAAATAATGATGGTTTTTGGCGCTCTATGGATGATTGCCTCATTTTTACTCTTAGGCTTTGGGGTTTATTTCATCATTGAGGAGCAATTCAAAATGGAACCTTTCCAAGTAGTCAACCAGGCACTGATCTATTATATGGGAATTGACTTGGTGTTTCGGTATTTTCTTCAAAAAATGCCTGTGATGAACATCAAGCCCCTGATGTATCTTCCTATTAAAAGAAAGGCGATTGTCAATTTTGCAATTGGCAAGACAATGATTTCGTTTTTCAATATTCTGCATGCGTTTTTCTTTATTCCTTTTTCGATTGTCTTAATTATGGAAGGTTTTCCTGTTCTACAGGTGTTGGCTTGGAGTTTTGCAATTTTGGGGTGGATTTATTGCAATAATTTCATCAATATCTTTGTCAATAATAAAGATGTGGTTTTTTACGCAGTAATTGGTTCAATTGTAGCGATGATCGGGCTACAGTATTACGGCATTTTTGACATCACCCAATTTACCTATCCTATTTTTAACTCCTTTTACGCAATTCCCTACTTGGCTTTTATTCCAGTAGTATTGGCAGTAGTGTTTTATAGGATGGCCTTTACTTTTTTTAAAAACAACCTGTATTTGGACGCTGGACTTTCCATAAAGCATGACATTGCAGAAACTCAGGATTATACATGGTTGAATCGTTTTGGAAGCATGTCCACGTTCCTTAAAAATGACATTAAACTGTTAAGACGCAATAAGCGCTCAAAAACGACCTTGCTCATAAGTGTGCTGTTTATATTTTATGGACTGTTCTTTTTTACTGGCTCTGTTGAGGCCTATGAAGGTCCCTTCTGGAGAGTCTTTGCTGGGATTTTTATATCTGGGGGGTTCTTATTTACTTTTGGACAATTTGTACCAAGTTGGGACAGTGCTTACTACCCTTTGATGATGAGTCAGAACATTCGCTATAAAGAGTATATCGCTTCAAAATGGTATTTAATGGTCATTGCCACCATAGTCTCAACGGTCATTTCAGTTTTTTATCTGTACTGGGGATGGCAAGCTTATGCCGCGGTTGTGGTTGGAGCCATTTACAATATAGGTGTCAATAGCCATTTGGTATTATGGGGCGGTGCGTATATCAAAACCCCGATAGATCTGACCACAAGTAAAAAAGCCTTTGGAGATAAACAGGCCTTTAATGCGAAGACCTTATTGTTGACCATTCCTAAATTGTTATTGCCGATGGCCATTTATGCGGTTGGACACTTTACGCTCGGAGAAGCTTTCGGTTTTGCTTTGGTGGCCATTGCTGGATTAGCCGGATTTTTATTCAAGAATAAAGTATTCAACATTATAGAAAAGGTCTATAAATCGGAAAAATACAAAACATTAGCCGCTTACAAACAAAACAACTAATTATGATAACAGTATCCAATCTATCAAAAACATATAATGCAGGCCCGGTTTTAAACATTGACAACCTCGACATTCCAAAAGGTCAGAGCTTTGGATTGGTAGGTAATAATGGCGCAGGGAAAACGACGTTTTTCAGCTTGCTTTTGGATCTGATCCAACCTACCACCGGATTTATTAAAAGCAAGGACATCCAAGTCAATGAAAGTGAAGATTGGAAGCCTTTTACTTCGGCCTATATTGACGAAACATTTTTAATTGGCTATTTAACTCCAGAAGAATATTTCTATTTTATTGGAGAATTACGTGGTCAAAATAAAGCCGATGTAGATGCTTTATTAAATCAGTTTGAGGATTTTTTCCATGGTGAAATATTGAACCAAAAAAAATATCTGAGAGATTTGAGTAAGGGCAACCAGAAAAAGGTAGGCATTATAGCCGCCTTGATCGGAAATCCGGAAGTCATCATTCTTGATGAGCCTTTCGCAAATTTAGACCCCACAACACAAATCCGATTAAAACAGATTATCAAAAATCTTGCAGGACAACAGGGTGTTACAGTATTGGTATCAAGTCATGACCTCATGCATGTTACTGAGGTAAGCGACCGTATTGTCGTTCTGGAAAAAGGAGAAATCATTAAAGATTTGGCCACAAGTGCCGCGACGTTGAAAGAATTGGAAGCGCATTTTGCGGGGGAATAGCAGTGGTTGTCTTTGGACAAACAAGATCTCACAGGTTTCCAAAACCCCTGAGGTCTTATCAGCGTCACCTATACGCGAAATAGAACGCTGACCTGCATAGTTATTCAGGCGGGTGACATCGTAAAAACAGAACGTAGATGGCGTTGATTATAGTTGATATTGACTGATTTATTTGGCACGAAGAGTAAGATTGGAATTTGGTGCTTTTAGACCTGAGAGGTTTTCAAAACCTGTCAGGTCTCAACATAATATTTGGCCTTCGCGATTCCGCGGCTCTGTGAGAAACACCTGAGAAGCACTCCAGTAACCCACATCGAAAACTCCACTATTTTTTCCTCAATAAATCAAAAAGATGCTTATTTTTACGGCATTGCATAATATTTGCAGCTGTTTTTAGTTATCTTATGAACCAAATACAACCAACGTTGCACAGTCTTTTTAAATCCATAATGGTTCTGTTTTTCGCGGCACTTATAGTCTCAAGCTGCTCGCGCAAGAAGGATACTTTCATTAACAGAAACTTTCATGCAATGGGCACAAAATATAACGTTCTCTACAATGGGAATATGGCCCTTGAAAACGGAAGGGAGGCCGTTGATGATGCTTTTACGGATAACTATTGGGAATTGCTTCCTGTAGAACGTATGGAAACCACAGATGATTTTATGCTGCCGGGCCAATCCAAAAACTCTGATTTTGAACGCGCCGAAGAAAAAGCCATCAAGGCCGTTCAGACCCATGGTATGAATATTAAAGGAAGAGAACGGAACCCTCAAATTGATGAAGCCTATCTCTTGCTTGGAAAAGCACGTTATTTCGACCAACGTTTTATTCCTGCAGTGGAAGCCTTTAACTATATTCTTTACAAATACGCTGCCAGCGATAAAATTAACGAAGCTAAAATTTGGCGTGAAAAGACCAATATGCGTCTTGAAAACAATGAGCTGGCCATCAAAAACTTAAAACGCTTGCTGCGCTTGGAAAATTTAGAGGATCAGGATTTAGCTGATGCCACTGCTACTTTGGCGCAAGCCTATATTAATATTGAAGCTAAGGACAGCGCCTTGGCACAATTGGCCATTGCTGCCGCCCACACCAAGAAAAACAAGGAAAAGGCCCGTTACAACTATATCAGAGGTCAGCTTTATAATGAGTTTGGCTATAAAGACAGTGCCAATATGGCTTTTGATAAGGTGATTGATTTGCACAGAAAAGTACCTCGAGCCTATTATATCAATGCACATTTGGCAAAAGCGGCCAACTTTGACCTTGAAACTGGCGATGTTTTGGCATTTCAGGACTATTTGACCGAGCTCGAAGAAAACCGTGAGAACAGACCCTTTTTGGACAAGATTTATTACCGTATTGCAGAATTCCATAAACAGGCCGATCGGGATTCGTTGGCAGTGGTATACTACAATAAATCGTTGAGAGCGTCTTCAGGCGATAAGCACTTACGAGCTCTTGACTACGTTACATTGGGTGATATGAGTTTTGATAAATCAGAATATAAAACGGCTGGCGCTTATTATGACAGTACACTCACCAATATGGTGGTTGACTCCAAGCCTTACCGAACAATTAAGCGCAAAAGAGAGAATTTAGATGATGTTATTTATTATGAAAGTGTAGCTCAAGTAAACGATAGTATCTTGAATTTGGTGAATTTATCTGATGCCGATAGAGTTGCCGTTTTTGAAACCTATATCGAGAAATTGAAGGCGGAAGCTGAACTTTTAAAAGAGCAGGAAGAACTTGCCCAACGCAAGGCCAATGCAGGCATCATTGCTGCAGATAATGTGGCGAGCAACAGAGGTGTTGGAAATTTTGCAACCAGCGCCGCAAATCCACCGGGAGGGACAAAATCCACCTTTTATTTTTATAATCCCAATACTGTAGCCTACGGAAAAAATGAATTTCTAAAAATCTGGGGCGATCGATCCCTCCAGGACAATTGGCGACTTTCAAGCACACGAAGCAACGAACTTACCGTTCAAACAAATGATCTAATAGTTGATGCTTCCGATGAAGAACGTTACGATCCGGAGTTTTATATTTCAAAAATTCCGTCAGATCAGAAAGTGATTGATAGTATCATAAAAGATAGAAATTACGCCTATTATCAATTGGGGGTTATCTATAAGGAAAAGTTTCAGGAATACGGACTTGCCAAAGATAAACTCAAAACATTAATGGCAAATGAGCCCGAAGATCGGCTGGTTTTGCCTACCAAATACAACTTATACAAACTATACGGTCGTTTGGATGAAACCAATGCTGCCGAACAGATGAAGCGCGATATCATCACGAATTACCCAGATTCGAGGTATGCCGCCATCCTTTTAAATCCAAAATCTGAAATGTCCAAGGACGAGAACAGTCCGGAAAGTATTTACGAGCGTACCTATGCCAGTTATGAGGCACAAAACTTTCAAGAGGTCATTGATCAGAGTGACAAGTACGTTCTTGAATTTGAAGGCGAACCCATTGTGCCTAAGTTTGAAATTTTAAAAGCATCGGCGATGGGACGTTTGCACGGATTTGAGGCGTATAAAGAGGGTGTCAATTATATTGCCTTGAATTATCCAAATTCTGAAGAAGGCAAGCGGGCTCAGGAAATCATGAAAAAGGTTATCCCTGCTTTAGCCGATAAGGAATTTAAAGCGGACTCCATAGGCTCTAAATTTAATGTCCTGTATCAGTTTGATAACGCAAATGCTGAAGATGTGGACGCATTTATAAAGACCTTGAAGGATGAGGTCTCGCAAATTAGGTATTTCGATCTTAGCGTTTCCAAGGATATTTATAACAATAACACTACTTTTGTAGTGGTGCATGGCTTAAAAAGTATTAACGGCGCTAGAGGATTTGCCGATTTGCTTAGAGAGCGGAAAGCCAATATCACACGACCTTATATTGCTATTTCATCACCTAACTATGAAATTGTGCAAAGACATAAAAACCTCAAAGACTACCTAGAAAACCAATAAACCAACAGAATTATGTTTACAGAAAAACCAAAAAAAGGAAAAACAACCTCAGAAGCGGTTAACCAACAAAACACCATTGCAAAAGGCACGACTATTACAGGAGATATCATTAGTGATGGTGATTTTCGAATTGAAGGCACCATACAGGGCAACGTTAAAACCCCAGGAAAAGTGGTGATTGGAAGAACTGGCATTATCAACGGTACACTTAAGGGTGCCAATGCCGACATAGAAGGTAAATTTTCAGGCAAGCTTATCCTTTCAGATACTTTGTCGCTAAAAGCCTCCGCCATCGTTGAGGGCGAAGTGGAAGTGAGCAAGTTGGCCGTTGAACCTGGAGCTGCGTTTAATGCCACCTGTCTCATGAAAGGAACCCTTAAGGAACTTGGCAATACTAGCAATCAAAAAGCACCACAACCCAATGCCAAACCAGCCGAAAAAGGACAACCCGCTTAATAGCTACGCCAAATATTCAAGTATAGCCATACAAATGTTTGCTATTATCGGGATTGGTAGCTTTATCGGTGTCAAGATTGACGACCATTATGGTAACGAAAATAATCTGTGGACCATTATTTTGTCTTTAACCTCCACTATTGTGGCGGTGGTTTTTGTAATAAGACGTATTATTGCAAATTCAAAAGACGAAAATTAACTTCGATCAGCCGTTAAGCGAGCGGAAGATTGTAGTTAAAAATAATATCCAATAATTTTTTTCCTTATTTAATGAATCCAACCTTTCTTAAAAGACAAGTTAATTTTTTACTTCTTATCACGGTTATGAGCTTGGTGCTCTATGGCATTCATAGTTATTTGCTGACTTATTTTGGAGCAGATCTAAAGCTATTTTTCCCAGTCTGGCAGATTTATGTGTTCCATTTTTCAGTCACAACCTTGCTGTATACGGTAGTAAATTATAAATTTTCAACCGGTAAAACTGATATTTTCGTACTTTTTATGGGAAGTACATTCGTAAAAATGTTTCTTTCCATTTTGTTTCTTTTACCCATTATTCTATCGGATTTTGAGAAGAAACAACCCGACATTTTCAACTTTTTTATTCCTTATTTTATCTACTTGGCCTTTGAGGTTTATTCCATCACAAAATTCCTTCAAAAACCCTCATAACAACCTCGGGTTTAATATTGACAAAAAAGTGTTTGACATTTAACATAATGTACGTACATTTGCACGGAATTTACAGCAAGGTATTTTTAAGCTATTCATAATGACATTAAACACTTTAAGGGCCGTATTGTTTTTGGTTTTTTCTTTAGCAATTGCCAATCCTGGTTTTGCCGTTCAAGAAAACGATAGTGAAGACAACGGGTTCAATGCCAAGGAAATGATTATGCATCACGTTAAGGATGCCCATGAGTTTCATATTGTAGAATGGAATAATAAGCCCATAAGTATTCCGTTGCCAATCATCCTATATACGGATAACGGACTGGTGACGTTTATGTCAAGTGAGTTTCACCACGACGATTCAGGGACGCAAATAGTTGAGAAGAACGGAGATCGCTTTGTGAAATACCATGAAAAGATTTACCAATTGAACGCTGGCGTGGATACTCTAACTTTTGATGAGGAGGACCATCCTACAAACGCCGTCCTGCCTTTAGATTTCTCCATTACCCGAAACGTATTTATGATGTGGGTAACCATGCTGTTGTTGTTTATCATATTTATCACTTCGGCCCGTAAATATAAAAAGGCGAACAAATTCGTGCCAAGTGGCATTGCTTCCTTTATGGAGCCGCTTGTGATTTTTATCAGAGATGAGGTGGCCATTCCGATGATTGGTGAAAACAAATACCGCAAGTTCATGCCATTTTTATTGAGCGTATTTTTCTTTATCTGGATCAACAATATCTTCGGATTGATACCTGTTTTAAACGGCGCCAATGTGAGTGGTAATATTGCCTTTACACTGTCTTTGGCATTGTTTACATTTTTCATTACCATGTTCAGTGGTAACAAAAACTATTGGAAACATATTTTTTGGATGCCTGGAGTTCCAGTGCCTATGAAAATATTCCTAGCGCCAATTGAGATCATTGGGATGTTTGTAAAGCCGTTCTCGTTGACAATTCGTTTATTTGCGAACATTACGGCTGGGCATATCATCATCTTATCCTTGATGTCCCTAATCTTTATATTTAAGAGTGTATTTATTGCACCGGTATCTGTAGGGTTTTCATTGTTCATTTTAATCATAGAAATTGTAGTTACTGCAATTCAAGCATATATATTTACCGTGTTGTCCGCTCTCTATATCGGATCGGCAACAGCGGAAGAAGACAATCATTAATTAATTTAAATTTTATATTATGACTATTACAGGAATTGCAGCAATCGGAGCTGGTATCGCAGTTATTGGAGCTGGAATGGGAATTGGAAAAATCGGTGAGTCAGCTATGAACGCTATGGCTCGTCAACCGGAAATCCAAGGAAAACTTCAGACTTCAGCGCTTATCTTAGCAGCTTTCGTAGAGGCAGTAGCACTTTTTGGTGTTGTTGCGTCGTTAATCGTTTAATTAGGATTACAAGATACAGAGGTAACGGTTGGTTGCCTCTGTATTTTAAAATTTAAATTATTAAAACTAAAACCTATTTTATAGATGGATTTAATTACACCAGGGTTAGGACTTGTTTTTTGGTCGATCATCACTTTTTTATTTCTTCTTATCGTGTTAAAAAAGTTTGCATGGAAGCCAATTTTAGGAGCAATAGATGAACGTGAAAATGGCATTAAGAATGCATTGGAAGCCGCTGATAAGGCGCGATTGGAGATGGAAAATCTTAAGGCAGATAACGAACGTATCCTTAATGAAGCACGTGCTGAGCGTGAAGCTATGTTGAAAGATGCACGTGAGATCAAAAATAAGATGGTCAGTGATGCCAAAGAAGAAGCCCAAGAACAGGCGACTAAAATGATCACTCAGGCTCAAGAAGCTATTGAGAACGAAAAAAGATCGGCTATGGCTGAGCTTAAAAATCACGTGGCAAGTTTATCTATTGAGATTGCTGAAAAAGTGGTTCGTGAAGAGTTATCCAACAAAGGCAGACAATTGGAATTGGTCGAGTCCATGTTAGGTGATGCAAAATTGAATTAAGAGATTAAGTATAATTAAATAAGATCCCTGCCTTCGCAGGGAGTAATATGGCACAAACAAGAACAGCAATTCGTTATGCAAAAGCAGTTTTAGATCTTGCTAAAGACCAAAAGTCGGCAGAGATTGTCAATGCTGATATGAAATCCATTGCTAATGCTGTAGAAGCCAGTACAGAATTAAAAGACATGCTTTTAAGTGCTGTAATACCTGTAGCAACAAAAAAGTCGGCGTTATTGGCAATTTTCAAAGACCTAAACAAGTTAAGTTCAGGGTTGATTAATACGTTAATTGAAAATAAACGTATCGACATCTTAGGTGAGGTTGCCCAAAAATTTACAGAGCTTTATAACGAAAGTCAGGGCAAGCAAGTTGCAAAAGTAACTTCGGCGGTAGGCTTAACTGATGCGCTTAAAGCGAAGGTATTGGCCAAAGTAAAAGAGCTTACGGGCAAAGAAGCTGATATTGTAAATATCGTAGATGAATCCATTTTAGGAGGTTTCATTTTACGGGTCGGAGATATTCAGTACGATGCAAGTATTGCGAACAAATTAAATAAGTTAAAAAGAGAATTTACATTAAACTAAAGAGTTGGAAATAGAGGGCTACCCTCTAACGTCTAACCTCTAATATCTAATAGAAAATGGCAGAAGTAAAACCAGCTGAAATTTCAGCAATCTTAAAGCAACAATTGTCAGGATTTGAAGCTAGTGCTTCATTGGACGAAGTAGGAACGGTATTGACTGTTGGAGATGGTATTGCCCGTGTTTACGGCTTGGCAAACGTCCAATATGGTGAATTGGTTGAATTTGCAGATGGTCTTGAAGGCATCGTATTGAATCTTGAAGAAGATAACGTCGGTGTTGTATTGTTGGGACCGGCAGTAGGTATCAGCGAAGGTTCTACCGTAAAACGTACAAAGCGCATTGCCTCCTTAAAAGTGGGTGAAGAAATCGTTGGACGTGTTGTGGATACTTTAGGAACTCCGATTGATGGAAAAGGTCCTATTGGTGGAACGCTTTATGAAATGCCATTAGAACGCAAAGCTCCTGGGGTTATTTACCGTGAACCGGTAACTGAGCCATTACAAACGGGTATCAAATCTATTGATGCCATGATTCCTGTTGGTAGAGGACAACGTGAGTTGGTTATTGGTGACCGTCAAACCGGTAAAACAGCCGTTTGTATTGACACCATTATCAATCAGAAAGAATTTTATGATGCAGGTCAACCTGTATATTGTATCTATGTAGCGGTGGGACAAAAAGCGTCAACAGTTGCTTTGATTGCAAAAACCTTAGAAGAAAAGGGAGCAATGGCGTATACAACGATTGTTGCGGCCAACGCATCCGATCCTGCTGCCATGCAAGTGTATGCACCGTTTGCTGGCGCTGCAATTGGTGAGTATTTTAGAGATACTGGCCGTCCAGCATTGATTGTTTTTGATGATTTGTCAAAGCAAGCAGTAGCTTACCGTGAAATTTCATTATTGTTACGTCGTCCACCGGGACGTGAGGCGTATCCTGGTGACGTTTTCTATCTTCACTCAAGATTATTGGAGCGTTCAGCTAAGATTATCGACAACGATGATATCGCTAAAGAAATGAACGATTTGCCAGATGTGTTGAAACCAATGGTAAAAGGTGGTGGTTCATTAACGGCATTGCCAATTATTGAAACACAAGCAGGGGACGTATCGGCATATATTCCTACCAACGTAATTTCAATTACTGATGGACAGATTTTCTTGGATGGTGATTTGTTTAACTCTGGTGTTCGTCCAGCAATTAACGTAGGTATTTCGGTATCTCGTGTTGGTGGTAACGCCCAGATTAAGTCTATGAAGAAAGTAGCTGGTACCTTAAAATTAGATCAAGCGCAATTCCGTGAATTGGAAGCGTTCGCTAAGTTTGGCTCTGATCTTGATGCAGTGACCTTAAATGTGATTGAAAAAGGTAGACGTAACGTTGAGATATTGAAACAAGCTCAAAACGATCCATTTAAAGTTGAAGATCAGATTGCCATCATTTATGCAGGATCTAAAAACTTATTGAGAGATGTACCTGTTGAAAAAGTAAGAGAATTTGAACGCGATTATTTAGAGTTCTTAAGAGCTAAGCACAGTGATACATTGGTAGCTTTAAAGGCAGGAAAACTAACTGATGAGATTACTGATGCACTGGCAGCGGTGGCTAAGGAATTATCGGCGAAGTTTCGTAAATAAAACGAAGTATTAAGTACAGAGTACCAAGTATTAAGTACAGCGTATGAAGATTGAGAGATAAAATTTTAGATCTCATTTATAAGGTCAACTATTAGAAAGTATTTTTTTGTTAGTCTTAATACTAACATCTTAATACTTAATACTAACAAAAAATGGCAAACTTAAAAGAAATACGTAACAGAATTACATCGGTGTCTTCCACGATGCAGATCACTAGTGCCATGAAAATGGTATCTGCTGCTAAGCTGAAGAAAGCACAAGATGCAATTACTGCTATGCGTCCGTATTCTGATAAATTAACGGAATTATTACAAACCTTAAGCGCAACTTTAGATGCCGATTCGGGAAGTGAATTTGCGGAACAGCGTGAGATCAAAAATGTCACTTTGGTATCCATTACGTCCAACAGAGGTTTGGCCGGAGCATTCAATTCAAATATTATCAAGGAAACCAATCGTTTAATCAAAGAAGAGTATGCAGGTAAGAATGTCTCTGTTTTTGCAATAGGGAAAAAAACCAGTGATGCTTTCAAGAAAGGCAATCGAGTAATTGCCAACAAAAGCGATATTTATGACGATTTAACTTTTGACAATGTTGCTGAAATTGCCGATTTGCTGATGGATCATTTCTTGACCCATAGAACGGATAAAATAATTTTGGTATACAATAAGTTTAAGAATGCGGCGACTCAAGAGATCATGAGCGAGCAGTTTTTGCCGATAGTTCCGATGAAAGGTGCTGAAGAAGTGGACACCGATTATATTTTTGAGCCTTCAAAAGCAGAAATTGTCAAGGAATTAATCCCAAAATCTTTAAAGACACAGCTTTATAAAGCTCTTAGAGACTCTTTCGCTTCAGAACACGGCGCTCGTATGACTGCGATGCATAAAGCAACAGATAACGCCACAGAATTGAGAGATCAATTGAAATTAACTTATAACAAAGCGCGTCAAGCTGCCATTACTAATGAAATTTTAGAAATTGTTGGTGGGGCGGAAGCGCTAAATAATTAAACACACGGATTCCTGCGCAGGCAGGAACCTCGTAATTTAAAAGCCTTACTTTCCAAAAGTGAGGCTTTTTTTCTTCCATTACCGCCACAGAATTGAGCGTTCAGCTCAAATTCACCTACATCAAAACCTTTTTTCGGCCCAAAAACTTTTCATGTAACATTTTAATGATTTTGTGTCTAAAGGTAAAATCAATTAAATATACGTCATGAAAACAATTAAAAACTATGTATTGGCGATTATCAGTCTCGTCATTTTCTCAGCATCTGGCCAAAACAAAGCATTCGAAGTCAGTATTGTTGGAACAGGTAATCCCATTCTATTCTTTCCTGGATTTACATGCCCCGGAGAGGTTTGGGAAGATGTGGTTGCTGAGTTATCAAAATCAAACACCTGTCATGTCTTTACCTTCGCTGGATTTGGAACTGTACCAGCCATAGAAAGGCCATGGTTGCCAAAGATTAAAGAAGCCATCTCCCAATACATCTCAGAAAACCAATTGCAAAATGCGACCATTGTGGGTCATAGTCTGGGCGGCACCTTGGGCCTCTGGCTGGCTTCTGATGACCTCTTTGATTTTAAAAAGATCATTGTTGTAGATGCATTACCTTCGACAGGTGCATTAATGATCCCTAATTTTGATAGTGAAACCATGGTTTATGACAATCCCTTCAATCAAAATTTACTAACTATGGATGATGCCCAATTTGGGATTATGGCAAGCCAAATGGCCTCCGGAATGGCATTGAATAAGAACAAACATGAACAAATTAAAAATTGGATTTTGCAAACCGATCGTGAAACCTACGTTTACGGATATACTGATTTGCTTAAATTAGATCTAAGGGAAGCTGTCGCAAACATTACGGTTCCGATAACCATTTTAGCAGCAACCCAACCTTATGGTGAAGCGGCCGTCAAGACCATTTATGAAGAACAGTACAAAAACCTGAAAGGCTATACCATTAAATATGCTGCTGATGCTGCCCATTTCATCATGTACGATCAACCGGACTGGCTTTTAACGAACATTTCTCAAGCACTTCAATAACCAATGACAACACAAGAGAAAGCGTTTGAAGAGATTTACAGGACCAATTATCCAAAGGTGTTCCGACTTTGCTTAGGTTATACTAATGGCGATGATGCATTGTCAAAAGATTTGGCACAGGAAATCTTTATCAAGTGCTGGCAAAATAGGCAGTCGTTCCGAAATGATGCCAAGGTCTCGACATGGATATACAAAATTGCAGTAAATACCTGTCTTCTTGAATTACGCAAGAAAAATACAGTGCCAATTACTGATCATCTAAAACATTTGGAGGCATCTGAAGACAGCGCTTCTGTTTCAAAAGAATTCCAGTTACAGCAATTGTATCAGTGTATCGGGAAATTGAATACCCACAATAAAACCATTATTTTATTGGAATTAGAAGGTTTGCCCCAAAAGGAGATTGCCGAGATAATGGGACTAAGCCATGAAGCCATTAGAGTAAGAGTCCACAGAATAAAAAATGAATTAACTCAGTGTGTTAAAAAATGAAAACATTCGAAGATTTGAAATCGCAGTGGGAAGAACAACCACAACCCAAAATACCTCATGATGGTTCTAAGATTATCATGCAAAAAATAAATGCTATTCAAAATAAACAACGTATTACCAATGGCGTTCTTTTGACCACAACCATGGTGTTGATAGGCTTTTTCTTTTATATCAACGCCTATTCAAACTTCATTGTGACCTTAGGACTGTTCTTAATGATTGGTTCTCTCATAGTACGGATATTGATAGAGTACTTGAGTATTAAAGCCCTTAAACGTATGGATTTTACAAAGAATGCCGTAGCTTTTAGAACCCATATGATCAGCTACTATAAAAAAAGATTGAACACGCATTATATAGCCACACCCATTATTCTTACGCTTTATGCAATAGGGTTTATCATATTGTTGCCTTCTTTCAAAGAAAGCTTGTCAAAAGGGTTTTATACCTATATTATAGTCTCAGCAATAGTTATTCTGATCATCATGATATTTTTTATAGGAAAACAGATTCAAAAGGAGTTGCGCAGTTTGAAACAAATTAAAAATTCCCAAACAGACTAAAAGAAGAGTCCCAAAATAGTGGAGGCATTGCCGTTGCAATGATGGTGTTTGATGCAATTTACTTTAAATATAGTGGATTAGTAAAAGCACGATCGGGACGCTCTCGCGAGTGGGAATCATTAGTATTGAAGCCATCAGACCTAACAGCTTTCATCCCGATAACTATCGGGACTGTTAGGTTTTTCATGATTTCCCAAGCATTTTTATACTTTAAATCTTCGCCTGATAAGTATATAATTCATAATACCGTCCTTCTTTGGAAATCAATTGGTCGTGGGTACCACGTTCTACGATATGCCCAGCTTCAATGACCAAGATTTGATCGGCTTTTCTAATCGTACTTAAGCGATGCGCAATAACAATAGTCGTTCGGTCTTTAATCAATTCAGCTAAACTTTTCTGAATTAACGCTTCACTTTGGGTGTCTAAACTGGATGTTGCTTCGTCTAAAATGATGATCTTTGGGTTGGCTAAAATAGCTCGGGCAATCGCTAAACGTTGACGTTGTCCGCCAGAAAGTTTCACGCCTCTTTCTCCAATTAAAGTATCTAAACCTTCATCAAATCGGTCGGTAAATTCGTTGACATAAGCGGCGTTAACCGCATTCTGTAATTCTTCTTCCGTAGCATTTGGCCTTGGGAATAGGATGTTTTCACGAATAGTCCCTTCAAACAAAAACTCATCTTGCAACACCACGCCTAAATATTGACGGTAGCTGCTTAATTTGACTTGCGATAAATCTTGATGATCAATAGTAACCTTCCCTATTTTCGGGGTTAAAAACGTTGCCGAAAGCCCAGCAATAGTCGATTTTCCAGAACCTGAACTGCCCACCAAAGCAGTTACAGAACCAGCTGGCGCTTTAAAGTTGATATTGTGCAAAATTTGTTTGCCTTCTTCATAAGAGAATGACACATCAGTGAACTCAATGTCGCCTTTTAGAGTATTCAATGCGATAGTTCTGTTTTGGTTTTCTTCTTCAGCCGTCATATTCATGAGTTCTTCAGTTCTATCTAAACCAGCCAAGGCCTCAGTTAATTGACTCCCGATATTGCTCATTTGAACTATGGGAGCGATCATAAATCCAAGGATTAAGGTGAAGAACAAAAAGTCCCCTGTGGTCATTTCACCAATCATCATATAATAACCACCCATACCCATAATGCCCGTGGTGGCTACTCCAATCAAAAATGTTGAAGAACTCGTCATTAGAGCGGTTGCCGTTAAGCTCTTCTTTACATTTTGGTATAACCGCTCGACTCCTTTTTCGAAAACACTATTTTCTTGTTCCTCGGCATTAAAGGCTTTAATCACCCGAACGCCTGCCAATGTTTCTGTTAAACGACCAGTAACTTCCGCATTGATTTTACCTCGGGTTCTAAAAATTGGACGAATATATTTAAAGGCTTTCAAGGCTATAAAACCAAATATAGATAGTGGTACAAAGACGAAAAGTGTCATCCAGGCATTTAATTTTATTAAAATGATTAAGGAGACAATCGCCGTAAAAGAACCGCCTATCAATTGCACCAAGCCTGTCCCTATCAGATTTCTAACACCTTCAACATCCGTCATGATTCTGGATACCAAGGCGCCGGATTTGGAATTGTCAAAAAAGCTGATCGGTAATGACAGCACTTTTTTCTGTACTTGAGATCTCAATTCACTGATTAAATATTGGGCTTGTACGCTTAATATTCTGGTCAACAAAAAAGAGGTCGTCGCCTGAATTGTAATGGCACTTATGACGATGACGATTAGGGTATAGAGTTGGGACATATCCTTATTTGGTACCACCTCATCAAGCAACACCTTGCTCTGCCAAGGTAAAACCAAACCCGACAAACTTCGAAGAACAATCAGGATTAAACCAATAAAAACTAAATTTCGCCGCGGCCAAATGATCGTTTTGAAGGCCTGTACCATAGTGACTTTTGGCTGTGATCTGTTCTTGCCTTTTGGTGTGTCTTTATAATGTTGCATAATTACCTGTAAATATGATAGGGGGCAAAAATACGCATTAAAGCAGCGTTAATTGAATACACTTAATTAAAAGTATGCACCCTGAAATTTGAACGCCGCAGGTGCTGGCGTCTCGTCCATGGATCTATCATTGTGAACTTAGCAGACCTGACAGGTTTTTAAAACCTGTCAGGTCTTTCATCATTGCATAGAGTATAAAAACAATTCGTGCACCTGAATGCCGAAAGGTATGTTCTGGGAGAAAAACCCACCTCCAATTGTTCTATCTTTGCCGTACTAAACAATAAGATGGCTCTCACTCTCCTTTCATCCCCTTTACAGGGTTTTACCGATTTCAGATTTCGCAATGCTTTCAATCATTACTTTGGAGGGATTGATACCTTCTATTCGCCATACATCAGGCTGAATGGAAAACTGAAGATCAAGCAGTCCTATGAAAACGACATCTTACCAGAAAACAACACCAGCTTAGAGATCATTCCGCAAATCATTTCCAATGATGCCGACGAGTTCATCTATGTGGCCAAATACGTGCAAAGTTTAGGCTATAAAGAATTGAATTGGAATTTGGGTTGCCCATATCCTATGGTTGCTAAATCCGGGATGGGTTCTGGATTGATCTGCAATCCTTCTAAAATTGATGAGATTTTACATAGAGCCCACAACGAAACTGATATCTTGGTGTCCATGAAAATGAGAATGGGCTACGAGAATGCTGAAGAAATTTTAATGGTTTTTCCTATTTTGGATAACTATCCGCTTAAAAATATTGCTATTCACGCCAGAATAGGAAAGCAACTCTACAAAGGCCCTGTAGATTTGGATGCTTTCGAAAAATGCATCGGCAGTACCAAGCACACCTTGTACTATAACGGCGATATCACCAGTGTTTCTGCTTTTAAAGCTGTTGAAGAACGCTTTCCATCCCTCGATCATTTTATGATTGGGCGTGGATTGATTGCCGATCCTTTTTTACCCAGCATGATCAAAAATAACACGACGGAATATCCCAAAAACCGATGGGCTATTTTTTCAGAATTTCACGATACCATTTATCAGCAATACGACGCCTATTTGTCTGGGCCAACACCCATAAAATTGAAGATGTTAGGTTTTTGGGAGTACTTTTCCCAGTCCACCTCAAATCCCCAAAAAGCATACAAAGCCATTAAAAAAGCTACCAATCCTATAAAATACAAACAGGCGGTTGCTCAAATTTTAGATAAGGAGATGAAAGCGATGGCACATTGAGTTCTATTCCCAAATCGATTAAAGAACAGCCTTCAAACCAGTTATTTAATTATTGAGACACAAGTGTTGCAATGCAAAAATTCTTCCTTACTGAACGATTGTGCTGCTTTAAGTTTTTTTGAATTATAGCCAGTAGCCATAACAGGATTACAATTAAATTCTATCTTAGAGGTGTAAAAGTCATTTGCTTCCGGATATGCGAACCTATTTCTATTTCCTTTTTTTTATGCTCATCCTCTCTGCGTGCAAGAATAACAGCGGGACAGATGCCTACACAGATATTGCAGATTTCAAATCGGTACACGTCGATGGTTATGTGGGGGATGCACAGTGTATTCAATGCCACAAAACGGCCTATAAAGAATGGAAAAGGTCCGACCACGACCTTGCCATGCAAATTGCAAATGATTCTACCGTTTTAGGTAATTTTAACGATGTGCGAATCACCCTTGATGGAGTTTCTTATTTTTTCTCCAAAAAGAACTCTGATTTTACGGTTCGGATAAAGGAAATTGATGGCTCTGAAAAGGAATACACTATTGGTTATACCTTTGGGATACATCCGCTGCAGCAGTATTTGGTAGATTTTGAAAACGGTAAAAAACAGGTGCTTAGAGTAACTTGGGATGCAGTCGATAAAAAATGGTACCACCAATATGCTGGGAATAAAATGGATCCGCACGATTGGTTGCATTGGACCGAAAGCTCCCAAAATTGGAATACCATGTGTGCGGAGTGCCACTCTACCAATTTAAAAAAGAATTATAACCATCAGGACGATTCGTTCAAAACTACCTATTCTTCCATAAATGTAAGCTGTGAAAGCTGTCATGGACCTGCTGAGAAACATATTTTTTGGGCAAATAACAGCGCCGATAAGATAACTATTGCAAACGCTTATATTCTAAAGGGAAACTCACAATTTGACCAACTCAATATGTGTGCAACCTGCCATTCTCGACGTACTAAGTTGACTGAAAATTATGTGCCTGGAGAGTATTTTGACGATCAATATCTGCTGCAAGTACTTGATACTGTCAACTACCATGGCGATGGACAGATAAAAAACGAAGTTTATGTGTACGGCTCCTTTGTGCAAAGCAAGATGTTCCATAACGATGTCAAATGTACCGATTGCCACAACCCACATACTTTAAAGCTTAAAAAACAAGGTAATAATCTCTGCATGCAGTGCCATGAGCCAAGGTATAATGAACCCTCTCATCATTTCCATGCCCTTGGTGCCGAAAGCTCACAATGTGTAAGTTGTCATATGACGGGAGAAACTTATATGGGCATCGACTTTAGAAGAGATCATAGTTTCCGGGTTCCAAGACCAGACCAAAGCGTGGTTTACGGCACTCCAAACGCCTGTATTGGCTGCCACATGGACAAAAGCGACGCCTGGGCAGCGAAGCAAGTTGAAGAATGGTACGGTAACCAAAGAGGAGAACATTTTTCTGATGGTTTGTTGCTAAGCACCAAAAGAGGAATGACTGCAGTAGAGCGAAAAATGCTGGACGATTATATTACCAATCTAAAATATCCAGCTATTGCACGCGCTACGGTAATTGACAACATGAACATGACAAGGATTGAGCAATTTGAGCCAATATTAAACACCTTGAAAGACACTTCTCCTTTGGTACGTCATAATGCATTGATGAAGTTTAACTTGGTAAATCCTGCGGAACGCGTTTCCATTGCCGCAGAACACATTAAGGACACTTCCCGGTTGGTGCGTATCGCCGCAGCACAATTGCTGAATGGCATTCCCAAGGAACAGCTTCAAAACCTGGATCAATATGCCCTGGGCAAAGCGCAGGACGAATTGCGGACCATGCTTTACTCTAATGCAGACTTCTCTACAGGAAGATTGAGTTTAGGCGATTATTTAATTCAAAACAATGATATCGCAGGTGCCATCAAACAGTATCAAGCGGGCTTAAAAATGGATAGTTTACTACTGCCAATTTATCCAAATCTGGCCACTGCCTACAGTATGAACGGGGATACAGAAGCAGCTTTTAATACTCTGAATACATTTATAAAAAAAGACCCAAATTCGAGTAGAGCATATTATCTAAGGGGCTTACTCAATTTTGAAGTGAAAAAAGAGGCTTTGGCCATCTCCGATTTAAATAAGGCCGTAACATTAGACCCTACAAATACGCGTGCCAGCTATAATGTAGCCACCTTTTATTACCAAAACAAGGAATGGAACAAGGCCGAAAAAGCCATTAAGACAGCCCTAAATACCGAACCTCAAAACGGAGAGTACCGCTATTTATTGGCACTAATTTATGAAGGACAGGGAAAAACGGTTGAAAGTGCTGCACTCATGCAACAATTACAGAGAGAACAAGCGGCGGGGAGAAATTGATGTTTTGGAAATCTAAAGGTTTTTTATTGGCATCAAGCGGATCTATTTTGTTTTAAATGAGCGACATTTACAATTCTAAAGATTCTTTCTGGTTTAAAATATCACTCAAATGGAGCCTATTTTATTTTGTGGAATGTTTTTTGTAATCTTTTCTGAATAAATAACTATGCTATATGAAAACCTTATATCTTTTCTCAACAATCATCATGATGACAATAAGCGCGTCTAAATGTTCAGAGGCAAAAAAAATGGATAAAAATGCACCTTCAATTATTGGAGAAGCTTATGTTGAATCCTGGACATCGGAGGATGGCTCAGGCGATTCTGGGTACAATCTATACATTCCTATGCATTCCCAAGAAAATAAAGACATGCTTTTGGACTCTGTGTATTTTAGAAATCAAATCGTAAAATTGGATAGAAAATCTGAAGACTCTAATATCCTATATGTGGGCGTGTTTAAAAATTTTAAAAAATCAAACGACGATATTATCATGAGCAGTAATCCGTTGGATGAAATGGCGAATAAACTGCCTAATGTTCCACAGAAAATCCCATTCAAAATTGAAGATACTGAATGTATCGTGAGTTATAAATTTAAGGGTGATACGAGGTATTTCAAGATTGAAAACATCAAGGAAAAATCTTAATGATATGGTCTGAAGCCATAAGCCGGAAGCCTAGAGTATTTCAAGTGACAAAATTTTAGGGGACACTTCCTCTCAGAATTGGTTAACTCTTAGGGATTCCCTACTTTTGACCTCAAATTAAAAACCACCTTGAGCGGATTTAAAACCCTTTTTAAGCAGACTTTTATCTACGGTTTAGCCACTGTTTTACCGAGAATGTTGAGTTTTCTGTTGGTGCCTTTGTACACTACAAAGGGGGTGCTTTCATCTGTTGGTGAATACGGAAAAGTTTCCATTATCTTTTCATGGTTTGTAATTTTCAATGTCATTCTTTCCTATGGCATGGAAACGGCTTTTTTTCGCTATTTTAATAAGGAAGAAGATCAGGATAAAGTGGTCGGGACTTCGGCAATTTCTTTGATCGTATCGTCGTTGGGCTTTTTTGTGTTAGCCTATCTGTTCAAATCGCATATTTCGGCATTGACCGATATCAAAGAAGAATACATTTCATTGGTCATTTGGATTTTATTGTTGGATGCCTTGGTGGTCATTCCATTTGCTTGGTTACGCGCCAAAGGCAAATCCATGCGGTTTGCTATTTTGAGAATTGTAAGTGTTACCATCAATTTGGGGCTCAATATTTTCTTCCTGCTCTATTTAAAAAAATGGGCAGATCATAGTGCAGTGCTCAAATTGATGTACGTTCCTGATTTTGAGATCAACTATATTTTTATCTCCAATTTAGTAGCCAGCGCGGTCACTTTGGTATTGATGTTCAGCTTTTACTTTCAGATTAAATACCGATTTGATTCTAGACTCTTTAAAAAGATGATGCGGTACGCCATTCCAGTATTGATTGCGGGGATTGCGTTTTCGGTTAATGAGACCTTTGACCGTATCCTGTTGGATTATTTATTGCCTGAAGATATTGCCGATACCAAGATAGGGATGTACTCTGCCTGTTACAAATTAGCGGTGTTTATGACCTTATTTGCCACAGCTTATCGCTTGGGTATAGAGCCTTATTTTTTCAGTCATGCCAACACTGAGAATCCACAGAAGAATTATGCAAAGATTTTAGAGTTTTTTGTTGCATTTGGATCCGTAATGTTACTTTCTATAGTTGTATTCGCTGATATTTTAAAACCCTATATCGTAAGAAGTGAGGACTATTGGGAGGCTATGTGGATTGTACCTTTAATTTTAATTGCCAACCTTTGTTTGGGCATTTACCACAATCTTTCGGTATGGTATAAAGTGACGGACAGAACGAAATTTGGAGCCTATATTTCTGTTTTTGGAGCGGTAATTACCTTGGCACTTAACTTTTGGTTGATCCCGATTATGGAATACAGAGGTTCAGCAATTGCTACCCTGGTAGCTTATGCAAGTATGATGGCAGCGTCTTACTATTACGGACAAAAATACTATCCAATCCCGTATAATTTGAAAAAAATGGGACTCTACCTCTTGGTATCCTCTGCATTTTCGGTAATTTCGTTTTATGTGTATCGAGAAAATTATGTCATAGGAGTCAGCTTACTGACCTTATTCCTGTTTTTGGTAGTGATGCTCGAAAAGAATCAAATTAAACAACTTATAAAAAACAGATAGTTTGTGTTAAACCATTACATGTACTGTCGTAATAGTTTAAAGAAAAACAACACCATACGATTCTGACAGGATTAAATTAATAAACCTCATGATCCCGATAGCTATCAGGACGTGGCAAAAAAAATAAATCAAACATGAAAATAAAAATCATCAACAAATCCAATCACGCCTTGCCCAACTATGAAACCATAGCATCAGCAGGAATGGATTTACGGGCTAATTTATCAGAATCAAGAATTTTAAAACCTTTAGAAAGAAGCATCGTAGGCACAGGTTTATTTATTGAACTTCCCATTGGTGTTGAAGCACAGGTAAGACCTCGCAGCGGACTTGCAGCAAAAAAAGGGATTACCGTTTTGAATGCACCAGGAACCATTGATGCCGATTACAGAGGTGAGATAGGGGTGATCTTGATCAACCTTTCCAATGAAGATTTTGAAATTGTCAATGGCGAACGTATTGCACAATTGGTCATTGCCAAACACGAACGCGCAGAATGGGTTGCTGTTGAAGCGCTTTCTGAAACGGATAGAGGAGAAGGTGGGTTTGGGAGTACTGGCGTAGCCTAAATTCCTGCGCCTGCCTGTCGGCAGACAGGAAGGCGCAGGAAACCTTTAGGTTCAGCGTAGCTAATCTCATGTTGAAGAAGACGAGGTATCGATATTGCAGCTTTTTATACGGATAACAATAAAAGGTAATAATTGGAATTTGAATTACAATAAATTTAGAAAATAAGTTTAACCAAAATAGATACCTGCCTTCGCAGGTAGTTACATATGAAAATAATAGTCCCCATGGCAGGACGTGGTTCACGTTTGCGCCCACACACATTGACAGTTCCAAAACCATTAATACCGGTGGCGGGTCAACCTATTGTCCATCGTTTAGTGAAAGATATTGCCAAAGTTTTAAATCAACCTATTGATGAGATTGCCTTTATTCTTGGTGATCCGGCCTTTTTTGGAGATGATGTGGTTAAAAGTTTATCGGAATTGGCCACAGAACTGGGTGCCAAGGCATCCATCTATCGACAAGATCAACCTTTGGGAACAGGACACGCCATTATGTGCGCCAAGGAATCGCTTTCAGGACCTGCAGTAATTGCCTATGCAGACACCTTGATTAGAGCTGATTTTAACTTGGACCCTGAAGCTGATGCCGTGATTTGGGTGAAGCAGGTGGATGAACCAGAAGCTTATGGTGTGGTCAAATTGAATGACAAAAAAGAAATTGTAGAGCTTGTTGAAAAGCCTAAGGACTTTGTAAGTGATTTAGCTGTTATAGGAATATACTACTTTAAGGATGTGAACGTTCTTAAACAGGAGCTGCAAGTTGTTTTGGATAACAATATTGTCCATGGTGGTGAATATCAAATCAATGATGGGATCAAGGGCATGATGGCTAAAGGCAAAGTGTTTAAAACCGGCGAAGTTGAAGAATGGATGGACTGTGGCAATAAAGCCGTTACCGTGGAAACAAACACCAGAATGTTAGGGTTTTTGCAAGCTGATGGTGAAGAACAGATGGTGGCAGGTTCGGTAAGCTTAGAAAACTCAAAGATTATTAAGCCCTGTTTTATTGGAGAAAATGTCGTCTTAAAAAATGCCACTGTAGGTCCTAATGTGTCCATTGGAAACAATTGCACCATAACGGATGCCACCATAAAAAATAGCTTGATACAAACAAACAGCATCATAAAAAATGCTAATTTAGACGAAGCAATGATTGGTAATCATGTGCATTATGATGGTCATTTTAAAACGATTAGTATTGGGGATTATTCTGATCTATCCTAATTCCTGCGCCTGCCTGTCGGCAGACAGGAAAGTAGGAAACCTTTAGGTTCAACGTAGTTAATCTCGGGTTAAAACGCAAATATTAGTATCAAAAACAATCCCACCAAACATTAGTGCGCCCGATAATTTTCGCGAAGTAGAAAACAAAATGAAACACAAATTCCACATATTAATGATCCTGTTCGGAATATTTATCATTCCTAAAATCACTTATGGTCAAGTCGATTTCAATCAAAGGCCAACTGACGATCTTGGGAATGTTGAAGACCAATTCCAAGAGCATTTTTTTGAAGCTCTGAAACAACAAGGGATTGAAAATTATCAGCGCGCCATTGATGAGCTTTTAAAATGTCGAAAATTGGATGATAAAGCTGTGGTCTATTATCAACTGGGCAAAAATTACAATAAACTCAAAAACTTTGGAGCTGCCGAGGATGCCTTAAAAAGGGCAGTGTCCAAAGAACCTGACAACGAATGGTATTTGGATGAGCTTTATGAAGTTTATAATCAACAAGGTGACACCAAAAAAGCCATAAGAACCGTCAAACAATTGGTCAAATATCATCCCGACTACAGACAGGATCTGGCATCATTATATATAAAAAACAAAGATTATAAGGACGCTTTAAAACTGTTGGATGAATTGGATAAGGAGTTTGGTATAAGTGCAGATAGAGATTATTTGAGAGACCAAATCTATACACTTACCGGACGGGATGGTGCCCGGATTGAGAATCTTGAAGGACGTCTCAACCAAAATCCTGAAAACGAAACCAATTATTTGGCACTTATTTATAGATACAGTGAAACTGGAGAAACTGAAAAGGCTTATGAAATCGCACAAAAACTTTTGGAAGTCCATCCAGAATCGAAGCTGGTGCATTTAGCTTTGTACAAGTTTTATTTGGATAAAAATGAAACAGAAAAGGCCATTGCGTCCATGAAAATCGTTTTAACGGCTCCAGAAATTAATGCCGATGCCAAAACCAAAGTGCTCAACGATTTTGTCAACTTTGTGTCTAAGAACCCCGATTACGAAAAGGATCTTGTCGATGTAACGGCCCTGATTGATGAAAACAAGAGTTTTCAGACTTTGGTAGAATTGGCCCAATACTATCTAACTCTTGATGACAGACCAAAGGCATTGATGTATTTTGAGGATGCCTTAAAATTGGAGCCAAATAACTTTTCAGTCATAAAAGATGCGTTATTACTTCAAATTGACTTAAACCAGGAAGAAAAAGCTATTGCCAAAAGTCAGCGGGCCTTAGAATTATTCCCAGCGCAACCTATTTTGTATTTGATCAATGGTGTTGCCCATAATAATTTGAAACAAGCCAAGAAAGCCATTAGAAGCTTAGAAGCAGGATTGGATTATGTTATTGAAGATCCGAAGATGGAAGCTGATTTTTACACGCAACTCAGTCTGGCCTACAAACTCGACAATAATAATTCCAAATCGCAATCGTTTGCAAAAAAGGCAGCCGCTTTAACAAATCAAAATTAATGAGAATTTACAAATTAAGTGTATTACTACTTATATTAGGTTTAAGTGTGGGGTGTAGATCTACCAAAACCCTAACGTCCAGTGCGGTAATTGAGAAAGGAATGACCGCAAAGCAAATAATCAGGGAGACTACTAAACAGGAGGTTCGGTTTAAAACTTTGCAAGCCAAGGTGCGTATTGATTATACGGAAGGCAGCACAGGAAATGGAACTACGGTTACCTTGCGGATGGAAAAGGATAAAGCCATCTGGATGAGTGCACCGCTAGGTGTTGCACGTGTAATGATAACCCAAGACAGTGTCAAGTTTTACGATAAACTCAACAATCAATATTTTAATGGCGATTTTTCACTACTGACCCGACTTTTGGGCACCGATATTGACTTTGAGAAAATCCAGAACATCTTGCTTGGCGAACCTATTTTTGATTTGAAAGCAGACACGTATGTGACAGCTGCCAACGACGAATCCTACGTACTGCATCCCAAAGACCAACGGGCTTTGTTTGAATTGTTCTTTTTGATCAACCCAGGATTTTTTAAACTGGATTCCCAACAGTTATATCAGCCATTGGAAAAAAGAATGCTGCAGATAGACTATAAGAAATATCAAGAGGTGAGCAAGCAAATTTTTCCTGAAAACATTCGTATCATTGCAGTGGAAAAAAATGATGAAATTATCATCGATCTCGATTTTAAATCTATACAACTAAATGGCGAGATCCGTTTCCCATTCAACATTCCGTCAGGATATAAAGAAATTGAACTTGAATAATGCGTAACCATCCTAACATATTCCGTTTGATCTTACTTTTTAGCTTGTGCACGTTCGCCATGAATGCACAAAGTAAAAAGCAACAGGAATTGGAGGCAAAACGTCAAACTATCCTAAAGGAAATTCAACAAATTAACAATCTGATCGCTTCTCAAAAAAAGGAAGAAAGATCTATTATTACGACGGTTGAAGATTTAAATTATAAGGTGAATGTACGTAAGAACCTGATTAAGGTCACCAATGACCAAGCAAATTTATTGA
>Ga0208015_1000263_pt1 | contig 33165 bp, 59 predicted proteins | sample 26BtaG_FD_184101 | JGI IMG/M metagenome (GOLD analysis project Ga0208015, IMG submission 184101) | Marine viral communities from Cariaco Basin, Caribbean Sea - 26B_WHOI_OMZ_CsCl (SPAdes) (version 2) | ecosystem: Environmental > Aquatic > Marine > Oceanic | place: Caribbean Sea: Cariaco Basin... | reverse complement strand
TGAACCCACTTACTAGCATCCCAGTTCTCAGTAGGTCTCAAAAAATCATCCTCTTCCTTTTTAGGATTGCCTAAGTCATGCGCTTTCATACACCTCTTTATATCAACATGAGCTTCTCTTAGTAACTTGTGCGCAATGTAATCATCATACTTACTTTCATTATTTAATATAGTATTTGCCTTGTTAATTTTAGACTGAATCCTTTCGTACTCTTCTTCTGTGAAGTCTCCACTGTACTCAAGAAGCCATGCTTGAAGAGCATTACAAATGTTCTGGAAGTCTTTGTTCTTCCAGTAAATTTGTAGTTCCCACTGAATGTTACTGCATCGCTTAACGAGAAACCATCCTTCATTAAACATTGCTTTGTCAGGCTCTGGTTCTTTTCCCCAGTCTTTCATTCATTCCACCCTCGTGATGCTTTAATTAACCAATCATTAAGCTCGGTGTTGTTCTTTGTTATCTCTTCTGGAGTTTGGTAACATGTTCTGTTATTTAATAGTACCATTCCAGTATTCTCACAAGCTTTTACTCCTCCAGCGTCATAAGCAAAAACAAAAGTTAGGTAAATAACTAGTAGGAAGAGTCCGACCATGATTAGTGGCTCTCTTAATCCTTTAGCACTTTTATTTTTGCTTGCCATTGTTCATTAGTTTTACTCATTACTTCGCCAAACTCTTTCTCTGTCCATAATCCTGTTAGGCTTACAGCAATTAGTTTGTTGCCTTTATCTGTCAGTACCATTTGTGCTTGTTCTATGTTTATTTCCATTCTTTCCTCATCCTCCTTTCGTTTCCCTCTTCTTTTTTATTTCTCTTCTCCATCTACTTACTTTACCTGGGCTTCCTCCGCTTTTAATAAAACATTCTTTACAGTAATTTAATCCAAAACATTCTTTTCCACATTCTTTACATATTCTATTTGGCTTTCTAATCGACATCTTGTTGTTTCCATACCTTTCTAGTGCCATTTTTTGGTATTTTCATTCCTGGAGCGTATACTGGCTGATGGTTGCCTCCTACACTTCTTGTTGGAAAGTGTGAAACTTTATGCTGGAGTAATTGCATTAATTCTTGTATTTTAACGTTTAGTTTGGGTGTTAGGATTTGAATCTTTTCTAAATCCATCATAAGTCTGGAAACTCTTTTCATTGCTCTCTTAACAACAAAACGATTAACAGTAACCTCAGCTCTTCCGTTGTACTTAATGAACATTTCTTCAAGGTACTCATAAAGGCGCACTTTAGGTTTAGTTATGAGAAGTTCTCGGATGAAATCATCAGTTTCTTGTGTGTTTCTTAGTCTTTGCATGATCAGTACTGCTACATTAACACTGATTTTTCCTTCCCGAATTTTCTCTTTCATAAAAGGAGTGAACTCATTGTAGTACAATACTTTTCTAAAGTAAACATCACTACAATCCATGTCAATAACTGCAATACAAGCTACTTCTGTGTATGACTTGTTCGGGTTCTTTTTTGCTATTATTTCATGAATTTGCTTGAATACTTTAGCTAATTCTAGTTTGTCTTCATACCGCTTCTTCAATATTTTGTTTGCTTCAAGTTTTAGTTTTCTTAATTTGCTTGTTCCCATTTTCTGTTTCTCCAAGTATAACCATACTCATAATTTGGTAGGTTTACCCAATTCATACACTCCATGCAAAAACCGCTTTGCAGTGTCCAGTCAAACAACTTCACTTTTTCTTTGCATAACTTGCACTTCATTCCTTATTGACATCCCTTCCATAACCCCCTTTGTAGTCTAATAGTTTTTTTAGTGTTTCATTGAAGCTTTCTTGGTTAGGGAACTCCCATAACTCATCTGTGACTTCTATTCTCCAATTTCCGTCGTACATTACTATTTTAATCATTTTTTTAATTCCTTCAATCTTTCTTCTAACATTTCTTCAAATAAGTGGTGTAGTCCGCAGCACTGATGCACGAGGTCGTGATGCTCATTGACGATGTGCATTAGTTCAAGCTGGATGTGCTGACACTCTCTTACTCTTTCCTTCTTATCCAATACACTAACTATGAACATACCCAGCATGAAAAGTATTAGTATTCCTGCCCAAATACCATTTATTACTAGTAAAGTCGTCATCCACCAAGTCATTTCCAATACCCCCATTTTGGTTTTACAACAAAAAAGTACAATGCAACAAACCCTATAGTGAACATTAAGACGTACATAATTTTTCCATTACCTACATCTTGCCATTGAGGTAGACACCTTCCAGTTATTACACCCCATATAAATAAGCTTCCAGAGATTAAACTTATTTGTATTCCTTTAGATTTCTTAAAAACTATTAATATTTTCTTCATCTCCAACTCCTCCCACAACTCGGGCAGTACCACAAGCCGTTAAACATTCTTTCTGCAGATTCTTGACATTCACACTTCATTGCTAATCCCTTCTATCATTGCTTATTTTCATTTTAAGTAATGCTCCGCATTCACTACACTGAAATAATAGTATTACTCCATCTCTTTTTCCCCACCACCCAATTAATTCTTCTTCGTGCAGTAAGTTCCATTTACATTGATTACATTTCATAAAAATGTGCTGAGGATACCCATAACTTTAGTTATGGGAGGAATCAGCACTCACCTCGTATATTTGGTCAAGGAGTAATCCCTTGCCTTTAATGTAAGGTAATACCCATACCATAAGGACATTGTATTTCTTATCCATATAATGCCCTTTTAATTTCCCATCTAAATATTTTTGATATAAACTTCTGTATCTATCCTTATCCCAATATCTTCTAAAGTGTCCTCTTACCTGAAATTTATGTGAATATTCAAAGAAACGATTTTGCCTTGCCTCTTCAACATATCTCTTTAATTCTCCTTTAAGTCTAATCAATCTATATTCAGGGATAGGGGGTTTTCCTCTCTTCTGTCTTTTTGAGTTTCTTTCTTTACTTTCTTGTATAGGTATAATTTGAACATCTGGGTTGTTTATAAAGTCTAAAAAATTACATACAAATATCTTAATGTTTTTTGATAGTCCTTCAATAGAATCCATATCCAAATCAATTTCTTCTATTTTATATTCCTTCTCTTTTGTATATTCACTTATCTTGTTTGCATAATCTAAAAACATGCAAACCTCATCATCAAATTTTATAGAATCGTGTTGAACAAATGTTGTTTGGTCTTTGTTATCAAAACCCCAAAAATAATAATCTATTCTATATTTATTCTCCCTTATATCCCTTTCAATAGCTTTAAGTTCCTTCTCTGTAAGTTGTGGTAAATCTTCTTTGATATTATCCCACTTAGTTTGTTCATGCTCTTTAAATAAAGATTTAATTCCATCTCTTCCAACATTTGAAAAATCAAGTTTTCCTTCTTTTGTTTTTGGTATTCCTTTATTCTCACAAAACGTAACAAAATCTTTTAAGTTTTCTTCTATTTTCTTGAGTGGGTTATTCATGTCTTGTAATATTTCTTTTCCACTTCCAAACTCTAAAAAAGTTTCATCATTAGCACTATTTAAAGATATGAATAATCCAAAAACATCTAAACTTTCTGTGTTAAAATTCTGTTCAACAAACATACTCCAATGAGGTAGTGGTCTTGGATAAACTTGATTTCTTGTATTTAATAATAATTTCTTTTGTTCATCATCTAAAATATATACTTTAATTTCTTCATAATTAATTAATCTGGCTATATTCCTCAAAGTATGATGAAAACTAATAGGAAAACCTAATTTATCTAAATGATTATTAATTAGATAACCAAATTTCTTTGATTTATTATAATTATCTAACATGAGAAATCACCTATCTTTAATTGTCCCTTTAACTTCTCTGGACAATTATAAATATCGTATTCAAATACATCCTTACCCTCTTGTTCTTGGATGTATCGTTTAACTTGCTCTTGAGAAACGTGTCCTGCACTTCCGCAGTAATAACCTCTTGCCCAGAGATTGTCAAAACCACTTCCATAATGTTTTGCATAACCTAAATATCTAATCTCTGGAAACACTCTCCTTAGCTGGATTGATGTATTGCCTTTTAATCTCTTGACTATGTTAGCTGGGTTATGTGTAGGTCTTGCTCCAACAAATAAGTGTATGTGGTCAGGCATAACTTCAAGAGCAAGATTATCTAACCTCATATCGTAACAGATACCATCAATTATGGTTTTCAAGACTGTAACTACTTTGCCTTTAAGCAAATCCTTACGATATTTAGGAATCCAGATTATATGATAGTTGATGTTAAATTTACAATGATGTCCAGTCTTGACAGTAGCAATCTTGGATTCTATCTTATGTGTTTCTGGATTGAAATGTTTATATTTGTTTTTTACCATATTATCACCGATTTAGTTGATAATTGGTTATCTTTAGGGGTGTTCTCGTTTAGCGGAACTCCTCTTAAAGCATTTGATGTAATCAACTGATTTAAGTTGGGAGTTCTGCGTTGAGAAACCCCCGACTTTAGTCGGATTTATTTGGGAGTATGTCATTTTGGTACTTTTATTGTTCTCCAATGCCCTCTGACTTTTTTAGGTAAAAGTGCTACACTAAAATCCCAATAAGACTTCACCCAAACTTTATGATTAGTGTACTTCATTTTATTATATGATCTGTTAGTATGATTCCAATAGCGTGAATAAATATTATACATATAGTAAAGTACGCTTGCTGGTCTTTATTGAAATAAAAGTGTCCTAATAGTACTACGATGATTAGTATCATGGTTTGAATCAGTACTATTATTGTTTTTATTTCGTGCTTACCCATCATTTTCTTTAATAATACCTCTTCAAATCAAACCTTTTAACTTTAATTTCAATAGCTACTTTCTTAAACTCATCATCTTCAGTAGCTACTGTTACTAACGCCATGATCTGCTCAGCTATAAACTTCTTAAAGTCTTCTTCTTTTTCTAGCTTCCATTTATCAACAATCAGTCTCATTCTTTTTTCACCTTCGTTTAAGATGTGTTACACGCCGTTTTTTTCTTTATTTGACTTGCAAAAAACCCAGCTAAAAAACCAGTTATTAAAGTAACTACATAAGTCATCCCTATTCCAAGCCAAACTCCAATCATTGGTTCGTTCACTTTTTCCTCCATCAATCTTTAGTTTTTCTACCAATTATGTACCAATATCTACCAATTTGGTAGTTTTTTAAAATCTTCATCTATCTTCTCGCATAACTCTTTCCAGATCTTGTTTAAGTAAGGTCTTTCATTATTGTCCACGCAAAGGTTTACTTCTAGGCGTTTCTTTAACCAACCATACCTTTCATCAGCACTCATTTTCCACACCTCTCACATTTCTCGCTTGGTCGCCTTCTAGGTCGCTTACCCATTTTAATTACCCGCATCAATTGTTATTTTTGTTTGCCTTTAAATCCTTCAATAAGATTTTTTGCTATTTCCTTTTCAAACTTTGCAATGTCTATTATTGTATTACTGATCTTAAACATTAAATCAGATAACTTTAGCCATCCTTCTTTACCACTTTTTTTATTCTTTACTCTAACTAATAAATCCCTTGCAAAATCAGTATTCTTCATTTTTTCCTCCATTCTCAACCGTCGTTTAATTGTTTAAAACCTCTTGTAATTTTGTTTGTTCCAGATACGGCTTAATCCTTTTAGTAGCCATATCACAATATTCTTGATTAATATCAAAACCTATGAAATTCCTGTTCAGTTCACAAGCTACTAAGCCTGTAGTGCCACTTCCTGTAAAAGGATCAAGCACAACACCATTCTCTGGGCATCCTGCCTTAATACACTTCTTTGGTAGTTCTTCTGGAAATACTGCGAAGTGTGCTTGGGGAAAAGGTCGTGGACAAATACTCCAAGTTGCACGAGCATTACGACCAAGAGGATTAGGTCTCATGTTCCTAGACCTATAAGTATCTTGACCAACTCCTTCATCCCACGTGCTAACACCATCTGCTTTTAGTTTTTCTCCACCCCATCGGTTCATTGGTTTATCATAAGGTTCATACTGTGTTTCAAACCAGTACTTCTTCTGCTTAACAAAAAAGAATATGTACTCAAAATCCACAGTGAACCTATCCTTAACACTTGAAGGCATACAATTAGGCTTATGCCATATTATTACATTCCTAAGTATCCATCCTCTATTAATCATTTCAGTAGCGAACCTAAAAGGCACAAGAGTCAAACACTTTGAGGGATAATCACTAACTTTATGACCTTTATACTTCTTAAAACCTTCAATTTTGTTCTTACCACAAAACTTTCCATACTGATTTCCAGCACCACCACTTTCACTATAAGTGTCTCCTAGATTGACCCAACAAGTACCATCATCACGAAGTATTCTTTTAACTTCATCAAAAATGTAGCACAATTTCTTGATGTATTCTTCAAATGTTGATTCTAAACCTATCTGTCCATCCACACCGTAATCCCTTAAAGCCCAATAAGGTGGAGACGTAACTACACAATTAACACTACCATTACCTAGTTCCTTTAATAATTTTAGTGCATCTCCACAATGAACTTTGTTAAGCTCTAACATTTTCGTCTCCTATTGGTAATGTGGCGTTTAATTGTTATTGTATGCCTTTCTTTTAGTTTCAATCATGTTAGCGAACCAGCCAGCCATGAATCCAACTATCAAAACAAGAACATAACTAAGTCCAATTCCTAACCATACTCCAATCATAGATTGCTCCATTTTTTTCACCCTATTTCCAGTATTAGCATCCAAAACACTACTCCTAATATAAAACATATAAAACATAATGTTACTATCTTAGTTCTGTAATTTTGTGCCATGCTATTGAACTTACTCATTTTCTTTTATTGGCTCTGGATATTCTTCTCCAGCCCTATCCGCTTGAACAACACTAACCCCATAAAGCCAATTATCCAATTTCGTGCTTTGTGGATTAACGCCTCGTTCGTAATTAATACCTATACGAAAAATCTCTCTTTCATCAGCGTTAAGCCCTTCATAAAACCTTATCACATCATCAATCGAGTTCATCCTAATTCACCTTTTTATTATTGTAAATCCCACTCCATGAATAACCCATGCTACACCATTCATACTAACATCCATATCCTTCTTATCAAACATTTTAATTCATCCTCCAAATCATTTTTTTTATGGGGGACTGGTAGCTTTTAAGGGTAGGAAAAAGAGGTGATCCGCAATGAACCCGCGGGTTTAATCTCAAAACCTCCCCCTCAAGGGAAAAAGCAGGGATAAGCGTAAACCCTTGAGTATTACCAAAAACAACCCAAATCCTCTCCCAAAAAAAAGCTAATCAATCTTCACCCTCAAAAAGCCCTCACTGTTACTAATAAGCTTCACCGAGTCACCAACCTCAGGAAGCTTACCGTACTTAGCCTTGTACTTAGCCAAGTTACTATTACCACTGAACTCAGTCACGCCATCATTACCGAGCTTGTACGTGAACAGTTTATCCACTGAGAGCTCCATTTCTTCACCGCTTTCAGGCTTGTACTTACTCATCACCGTGACGTTAATGCACGGCCCTGTCAAGTCTCCCTTCCAGTTCTCAGTGTTAGTCACGAAGTCCTGCACCGCGCCGTCAATAATCTTTATGATCACACCATCTAGTATTGTGTCTGGCGGCACCATTCCACTTGTTTCCTTATACTTCTTTGCATCAAAACCCATTCTTATCAACTCCTTCTTTTATTCTATACTACTTGGCGTTACATCAATAAAAGGCATACCACTAGTAGCCTCAGGCATAACACCATCCCACTTCTCAATAGCTAACTTCATCATCTCAATCTCACGAAGCTTAATAAGCTCTTGAGTAATCTCTTGCTTCTGAAGCTTTAAAGCCTGAGCCTCTGCTTCAGCCTGAATAATAATCTGCTCCTTCTCAATCTTAATCCTCTCCAAATCCCTATCAGCCTTCAACTTTAATTGTTCAGCAGTCACTTTAGCTTCAATAGCCTTATCAAACTCTTCACTAAACTTAAAGTCAACAATGTTAAAGTCATCAACAATAATATTATACTTAGAAAGCTTCTGAATCATTAACTCCCTAATATCCTCACGCACCAAAGGCCTTTTAGTAATGAGCTCCTCAGCCTTGTAATTCGCAGTGGTTGCTTTAACACTCTCCTGAATACTTGGATTAATAATTCTGTCAGTGTAACCTAAACCAATCTCCTTATACAAAACTGGAGAGTTCTCTGGGCTTACATGAAAGTTAAGAGCTATTGTTGCTTGAACGTCTTGAAGGTCAAGACTTGCACTATCAGCCACAACTTCAACTTTCTGAGTTCTTACTTCCATCTTCACAACTTTTTGTGCAAATGGTATTTTAAAACCAAAACCTTCAGGTTTAGCATCCATGCTTGGTTTGCCAAAGGTTAACATAACCCCTCTATTTCCTGCTTGAACTGTGTAAAAACTACTAAATAATAAACTAATTATTATCGTACAAATAATAAAAATCCATCCGAGTTTAATTATTTTATCACTAGCTTCATCTCTTTTTTCAGGACTTACTCTTTTTCCATAACTCTCTACCATATTCATCATTCCCCCAATCAATTATATACAATCACTTCATAACATCCTTCTCAAGCGCCATAACAACCTTACCAGTCTTACGCGCAACACCATCAAGCATAGCAGCCAAAACAATACCAACAAAAACTGGTGCCCCAACAACAATAGTTATTGGATTAGTGTACGCCAAAAAAGTTTTTACTCTTCCCATCTTCTTTCACCTCCACAAAAAAATAATTGTCCTTTTATTCTTCTTCCTTACCGTCTTCTTCTTTCCCTAACAATTCCTCATCCAGCTTTTTCTGAGCTAACATCTTATTAACTAACTCTTCTTCCTTCCGTGCCTTACTCCTCTCAAACATTTCCTTAGTCAACTGACCAAAAAAAACACTCAGCAAAAAAATGCTCAAGTAAAAAAGCACCCATAACCACCAATCCATTCTAACTACACCTCCAATACTTAATTACAAGGTTGCGCCTGCCAGTGGAAGGATTAATCCGCGTACCATCCTCAAACACAGCACCTTCCTTCATCAATTCCTTAATCCTCCCACAAACAGCGCAAAGCCTCAACCCCAACAAGTCACTCACTTCCTGCCTAGTCAAACCACCCTCAACACTTCTTAACAAGTTAAGAATCATAATGTTCTGACGCTCCGCAAAGCCCTCCTTCTTAATATGATCATAAGCCAAAATCGTGGTTTGCCTAATCACTTCTTTCCCCTCCTCCGCATTAGGTACTTCACGAAATGATTCTTACAACGAAAACTACAAAAACGAGACTTACCACGATGAGTTTTGTTGCACACAATACAGTGCTTACGCCTCACACTGCTCACCCCCGCACTTATACAACTCAGTCAGGGCTTCTTGAAGCTTCAAACGCACAGCTTGCTTAACCTCAGTATCATCATCCTCACTCCTAGGCCTCAACTTAGTAATCTCAGCACGAAGCCAACCATCAACACAACGAAAAACATCACTCCTCATTCTTTCACCACCACACACTTATAATCCACATATTCTTGAAGAGGATGACTACATAATCTCTCACACTTCCTATAACCCTTCACATGACTACAATGCCTCATTTTCCTACAAACCTCACAAACATACACCTCATCACCCAACTCAACAGGCTTTTTACACTCTAAACAACACACAACCCCTAATTCCTGCTCAGAAAGCCTAACCTCCCAGCAACAACCCATACTAGGCTTATCAACAAGCTTTATACTGACCATCTCATCACCACCCTTTTATCATCAGCAAGCTTAGCCTGAGTCTTATCATCCTTAATTTTCTTAATCTTACTTAGTAAGTACTCCTTTTCACCTTCTAGTTTAGCTATTCTATCCTTGATTTCATCCTCATTATCAGTTTTACCAGCTAAAATCTGAATGCCAACTTCTAAAGCGCTACTCCAAGTAAGTTCCTTAAACTGTGCCAGTCTCCAAAGCTCGTAACTTATGCTTGTTGTGATTCTTTTTCTGTTTGGCTTATCCATTTTTTCCTAACCTTTTTTTATGCATACAAGAGTATGCATAAAATTATGCATTAGTATGCACGAAAAGCAAAAGTGTGCTTTTTCACGTGCAGTAAAGTGTTACTATGCAGTACGTTGCATACTGCATCACATGCTACATATACCATATATTCTATTATTTTATTATAATTAAACATTTTAATTATCATTCTCATACACTTCCTTCCTACCACATTCAATTTGATCATAACAATTAGTACCACTCTCATACTCCTTACAAACCCTCCAATACCTACAAACCTTCATCATTCCATCAACCTCAACCTCTTCTTCAACTCCTTAATGTAATTCTTAATCCTCACCACCTTACCCTCATAAAAACGAATATCTTTCTCAATCCTAACCTTTTCAGCTAATACATCAACCACTTTTACCACACTCCAAACAAATACCATCTGGATTCTTCCAATCATCCAAATCACAGAACTCACACATCACCTAAAATCACCCGCCTTACAAACACCCACAATCCTCACAACACGCCCAAAACTATCAAACTCAATCAATCTCACACTCTTTCTCACATTCATTTTTTTCACCTTTTTTTTCTTCAACTCTGAATACATACTCTTTTTTTCCAAGCATTTTTGCAAGTCCTATTGGCACATTTACATAATTACTATTGCCAATTTTTCTTACAGTTCCTTCAAACTGAATGTTTATCACCATTTTCTGTTAACACCTCCGTAATTACTTATGGAATTACATAAAGTATAACTAATATATAAACCTTTGTTTTTTAGTATATAAATAAATCTATATAGTTCACTCATTAGTAATAACCATTATAAAAACACTTACGAAAAGTTTATATATATGTTTACATTTCTGTATAAACTATGGTAGACACAAACATAATAGCAAAAATAAAAAATGTACATGTATTCAAAGTAGGAAACAGCTTTGCAATAAGAATACCCAAAGCACTAATAGACACAGAAGTAGTTAATCCTAAACAAGGATATACTGTACAAGTAATAAAAACCCAAGAACCGATAAATATAAAAGGCAACCTAAATAATAAGTCACATATGGGCCCAGAACTTTGTCTGGAGCATTATAATTCTAATTTATTAAATCATGTTGGGGTGGTGCAGTAAAACTATTATAAAATTTATATATGAATCTGAAAGATTTTTAATGAAGTTGAAAGATTTTTGGATTCATCGGTTTTAATTGAAAAATTCACACTTAAACCCGGAAATTGTGCGCCTAATTCTAGAAAGTTTCCGATTTTTTTAGAGAAACACTTATAAAAAATTTATCCCTAGAAATACTGGGGTGAAGCAGGGGTGGTTAAATGCAAACAGCCTTCGTGGTTACAGAAGTCCTTGATGAAAGAGGGAGGTATATTAGTCCTGAAGAGTTCAGGTGGCTCATGCAAAGTTTTAGAGATAGGTATGATCCCCGCAGGTTAAGCCTTGCATTGATGTTTTGTGGAGGTCTTAGGATGTTTGATGCTGTCAGGGCAAGGCTTAAATGGTTCAGTAATGATTTTACATCAATGAAGATGGGGCAGTGTAAGCCTAGCATTAGCAGGAAAGATGGTGTTGTAAGAGCTAAAGTTAAGCCCCGCTTTGTCCCATTACCCAATTGGTTGAGTAAGGATCTGAGAGATTACGTGCAGTACCGTGTCATGGTGGGGTTATATGTTGGTGAGTGCTTGGATGATTTTAGGTTGTTTCCTAAGCTAGGTAGGAAGAATATTTATAATTTTTTTGCTAAAATGAGGTTGAGGTATGGTAATGATTGTTCTTGGCTTCTTGATTTGTGGATGGTTATTAAGAGTTATGATAAAAATAGGAATTTAATTCGTGTGCAGAAGCGTTACAGGGTAGCTCCACATGCAGGTAGAGCGCATTACTGCACGGCAGCTTATGATATTACTGGGATGGATGTTAAGGCAACTCAAGTCCTTACTGGTCATAGTAAGCTTAAAGACTTAGATAAATACCTAAAGGTTGCTGGAATTACTGAGAAAAAGAAAGAAGTATGTAACAAATTCATGGAGCCATTACAACAAATTCAAAAGATTCCTTTACTAGCAGGACAGAAAACTTTAAATACTTATTAACCTAAAATGAAAGATATTAAAAAAAAATGTTTGGGTGGTGGGGGTGAAGAATGAATGGACACAAAGAAACTTGAGCAGAAGCTTATGGTTACAGCTGCTATTGCGTTTCTAATAGTAACTATATTGATGGATAAGGGTTTTATTAGTACGTTGGCTTGGTACGTGACTTTGTTTATTGCTGTAGTGATCATGTCTTATCATATAGCTGGTTTATTTAGAAAGAGTAAGTAAATAATTTATTGAAAAAAAGTGGGTGATGAGTATGAACAAGAAAGTTTTGATTCTCGCGGTAGGCTTGACTATGCTGTTGCTTGGTTGTGAAGCTTATGATGAGTTGGGTAAGTCTAGAAGCACTGATATGGGTGGGAGCGTTAATGGTGGTGAGGTTGTGTGGGTTCCTGTTAATTGTTCTGATTACTTACCTCACAGTTTCGGTATAGAACCATTTATGGCGGTGGACACTTACTTTTCAACAAGCAATGTTCCTTACAGGAATAGTTACAGTCTAGATGGCAATGCGCATGACTCAGTCTTTGGGTGCCGTAAAGGTAAAGAAATGGGAGAGAATGAGAACTGGTTTTATTGTAGGACGGTTAATTTAATGAGGAGGTTTCGTGATGTCACTGAGGATGGAATGATACTCTCTGATTACACCCATAGAGTGACTGTTGACTTTATTCTGAAGCCTGTTGCGGATGGTTTCGTGATGGAAGTAGAACCCATCAAGTGCAGGAAAAGGAGAAGTGAGAAGTTACAAACTCCTTAGTTTTTGAGCGTAATTTAAGGCGGTGTCTCTATAAAGAATCATAAAAGTGTAGTGTTGTTGTCTCCAGTCCATTCTAAAAAAAACTAAAAAATAAAAAAGAATTTCCTTACTTGACCATTAAGTACCTTACAAGAATACCTATAATCACAGCAGCAACTATTACTAACGCTATCTGAGGTAGTTTCTCAGGGAAATTAGCAGTAGCACTTACGCTTTCCATACTTGCATTAAAGTCAGCATTACTATACAGTATGTAAGGGTCTTGGGTTGCGCTATTACTTAGGTTCTGGCACCAGTTAGGATCTGTAAGGCTAGTGTTAACACTGAAAGTGCCGTTGGCACAATCCACACATTTTCCACCTGCTGATGTGTACCCGCAAGTATCTGTGTGAGCGTCTTCTAAAACATCTAGTCCGTAAGTCAGTCCCAGTCCTATTACTACAAATGTGATTCCTATAGGTAGAAGGTCTTTAAGTTCAAACTTTGCTCTTTTAGTTGATACCATTTTTTTCACTATCCCCCTCAAAAATAAGAATAAAAGAACCCTCCATTTCTAGGAGGGATTCTTCTTTGTGCCTAAAAAAAACTTTGGTTGGGGGTGGTTTTTTTTCAGCCCTATTGCACCATCAAGTACCTTACTAAGATACCTATGATTATTGCAGCAACTATTACTAGTGCTATCTGAGGCATTTTCTCTGGGATTTTACCTACTCCTTCGATAGCATCTGCACTTGCGTTAGCGGCAGCTGTTCCTGATGTCATGTCAGCATTGACATCTTCCATAACGTCTAAGCCGTAAGTTAGGCCAATACCTAGAACAACGAATGTTATTCCGATAGGTAACATATCTCTTATTTCAAATTTTGCTTTTTCCATTTTCTTTTTTTCCTCCTTTTATCTTACCATTAGGTACCTTACTAGGATGCCTATGATTATTGCCGCTACAATCACGAGTGCGATTTGTGGCATTTTCTCTGGGATTTTACCAACACCTTCAATAGCGTCTTGGCTTGCGTTGTACGCGCTGCTGTTTTCTGTCATGTCAGCGTTTACGTCTTCCATTACATCTAGTCCGTAGGTCATGCCTACTCCGAGAACTACGAAAGTGATCCCGATTGGGAGCATGTCTCGGATTTCAAATTTAGCTCTTTGTTCCATTTTAGTTGTTTTCCTCCTTTAGAATTAAAGTTTTCATTAGGCTTGTTATGCGCCGTTTTTCTTATAAACGTTGTGTTACATATGTTACATATGTAACATTTGTTATATCCCTTGAGTTGTGACACAAACACCATACTTTTAAATATTGAGGTGACAAAAACAACCACAGTATGGTAGAAAAAGATACTTCTAACAATTCTAAGAGTGTTCGTAAAATATTTAATCCAAGAACAGGACACTTTGAAACCCCAACACCTCGTTTAGAAAGTGAAGAAGCAGCACGTAAAGCAGCAGGAAGAGTTGATATTACAGCTCAAGAAGCCGTACAAGCAACAAGAGCGAGGGGTAGAGAGGTTAAATCTCCACAAGTTGCTACAACTGTTCAGGCTCTTCAAGAAAAAGAGGCGACTCAAGAAGCCCCTCTTTCTGCTGGTCAAATAATTAGAGGTGCTCGTGCTGGTCTTGGTGAACAGGCAGGTATAGGTAGGCTTGGTGAAGTTGCGGAGCCTTTTGTCAGGCAACCATCTTCTCAGAAAACTTTTGTTAAATCTCAAACAACTCATTTAGGAGGTGCACCGCCTCCTGTAATTACTCAACCAACTCAAGAACCTGTTAAGTCCCGTGTTGGTGGTGTTACTCAGTTCATTGCAGGGAAAGGTGTTCCTGTTTTTTATGTTGATCCTAAAGTGAGAGAGTTAGAAAAGGAAAGAGTTAAGGGAGTAAGCACACCTATTATTGAGCAGCCAGAAAGAACCCAGGAAGTTGTTGGAATGATTAAGGGTGAAAAAGAGAGCTTTCTGAGTAAGTGGAGTCCTGTGAAAAGAGTTGAGAGGGTTAAGGAGAGTGTTAAGAGTGTTGCTGAAGATTACAAGGATTGGGTGAAGACTCTTGATAAAGGTGGTTATGAGAGAAGAGTAGAGAGGATTAGGGAAAGAGAAGAGGCTGCTGCGGAGCGAAGCGAGAGAGTTAGTGATGTTTTTAGGGTTGTTCCTGGTCTTAAAGGTGATAATTACTGGCAACAAGTAGGTAGGAATATTTTAGCAGCTCCTACTAGACTTACTGTCGGTTTTGGTGAGCAAGTTTTGATTACTGGTAGTAAGCTTACGGCTGCTGGTGAAGGATTAATTTATAAAGATTCTAGAAGTGAAGTTGTTGAGGAGTTTAAGAGTGCAGGTGTTAAAACACCGATGGCTGTGGTTAGGGCGTATGATCCTCGAAGCCCTGAAGGACTGGTTAATCTTGCTATTACTGGCGCTGCTGTCGTGGGTTTAGGTTATGGTAAAGCAAAGAGTAGAGGTATTACTCCTGAAAAAGGAAGTGTTAAAACTAGTGGTAGCAGAGCTTATACTAAAGGTAAGGGTGATACTTCTATAAGTGTTCAGGTTGAGAAGGGTTCTTATACTAGTCAAAGCGGTAAGCAATTAAGGTATAGTGTCAAGACTGAGTTTAAAGGCGGTAGCTCGACTGGTACTTATACAGCTCGAATTATTGATAGTTCAGGGAATGTTGTGAAAACAAGCACAGGAAAGATTGGTAGAACCGTCACTCTTGAATCTGGCACAGCTCCTGACACTTATAAAGTCGGGACTGAAACTGTTGTTAGGCCTAAAGGAAGCTTGAGTAGTAAAGAACAAATGAGAGCTGATATAATTGTTGCCCGTAAATCAGCTCCTAAAGGGCGTGATGTTTACACTGAATATTCTGAGACTGCAACTAAACATTCTGGGCGTGGTGGTGGTTACATTAGTAAAGGACGTTACATTGCGGATGTTAAAGGGCAAGGTAAGGGCGCGGTTGTTCAAAGAAAGATTAAAGGTCAGATTGATATTCCTCAGACTCCAGTGAGGACTACTATTGAGAAAGCTGGTGCTAAGGGTATTGAGGGTTTTGCTGAGATTGTTAAAGAATCTTTTCCTAAAGGTAAAAAAGGTCAGGTTGCAATAAGTAGAGATAAGGGGGGCATAACTGACTTTACTGGCACGAGTGATTTTACTGGTCTTGGTAGAACTACTTTTGGAGAAAGTATTATTGGTGGAAAGACAACCACTACTACCCCTACGCCAAGTCCTGATCCTTTCATTTTTAAACCAAGTCCTAGTGTTGGAGGAGTTGTAGTAAGAAGTGCTGGTTTTAAGCCTTCACTTAGTGTTGTTCCTTTACAAGTTACTGATCCTAAGGTTGATTCAGGTGTTGTTCCTAAGTATGATGTTAAGCCAGCAGGAGTTACTAAACCAAAAACTGAGCCTTTAGCTCCTAGTAAGCCTATCACTCGTGCTGATATTGTTCCTGACTCTGTGCCTGAGGATGTTCCTAGTGTTGTTCCTGACGTAGACACTTTTGTTGAGCCTAAGGTTGATACTGATACAAGTCCTAGACCTGATTTTACTCCTAGTGACTTCACTGATTTCAAGGTTAGAACAACTCCACCAATATCTCCACCTATTGTTCCTTTTGTTCCTTTACCTACTTGGAGGATGGGTGCTGGTTTTACTTTTCGAGGTAAGGGTTTTCGTTTTAAGGGTAAGCAGCGTAAGAAGTTTACTCCGTCAGGCTTTAGTGCTACTTTTAAGATTAGTGGTAAGCCAACAAAGTTTGGTGAGATAAGTGGTTTGGGTTTGCGTCCTATCAGGGCTGAAAAGTTCAGTGTTGGAAAAACTGGTAAGAAAAAGAGAAAGCGTAAAGGGTTGTTTAGGATATGAATTATGACGAGCAAGAACAAAACATGGGAAACACAGTTTTTAATAATCAGTACACTGCTGAGAGCGTTCTAAAAATCAGATTAGACACTGTGCCTTTACTTCAAAAGATGGAGACTTATTTGAGAGGTAGTGAGACTTTCGTAACTGAAGATGAAAAAGGAAGAATTATTAGTAAAAAAATCAGCACAGGTAAGTCTAAGTGTAATGAGAGTGGAGTTCAGAGTATTCTGATTAAGTGCCAGATGATCTTGAATAGTCAAGTCGTTCAAGGGAATTATGACAAGGATTATTACAGGGATGAGATTTGCAGGATTCGTAAAAGTATTGCTCGTGACGTGATGATCAATTTACTTGATTGGGATGTTAGAGTAGAAGATTATAGTGGTATTGTTGATGATTTAATGAACGCGATCAAGCCGTTCTTATCTCGTTTGATTGATAATAAGGAGAGAGATAGTTATGCGAATACGATTAGGCATATTGAGAATAGTAGGGTTCAGCAGAGTGGGAGTGGAGGTATGAGTAGTTGGATTCCATTCAAGAAGTAAAAAAATAATTGTTTTTGGGGGTAAAAGAAAATGGGTTGGGCTTCAGCAGTCAACAGCACACTAAGCGGTCTAATGACTTTCGTGTGGATAATAATAATTGGAGGGATGGGTTTCATTGTATACCTATTCCTAAGTCACAAGCACACAATCGAGCTCAGAATGCTCGCGAGCAACACAAGCAAAAGGCACGTGCAAATTGATAAGTTCAAACTAGTAAAGAAGAAGGACGGCACGATCTGGTGGAAGACATTATGGACAAAAAAATTATTACCAGTTGCTCCAGCAGAAAGCATTGATTACACAAAAAAAGGCAAAATGTTTGTGCTGGCGTACATGACACCTGAAGGAAACGTCATTTACGCTTGTGACGACGCAAAGTACATCGAGGACGCAGAAAAGTGTAAGAGCGTGGAAGGAAAAGGCGCAACAGTTATCCGCCCACTAAAACCATTCACTAGCAGTCAAAGAGCATTACTGGTGGATCAAGTTATTAAAGCAGAGCAAGAGCGCGGAACGTTTTGGAAAGATAATATTGTTCCTCTTGCAAGCTTGAGTATTGTTGCTATAATGGTTGTTATACTTATTATTAATTGGGACGTGGTTGCTGGTCCTGCACTAGCGACTCAAGGGGTGAGTATGCAAGTGATTGACAAAGTTGAGGAGATCAAGGGGTTAGAGTTGCAGATTGCTCAGATCAAGGCGGGTGTTCAACGTATTGAGGGGATTGATGTGAGAGTTTTGCAGAATCAGACTAATAATCAAACGTGATAGGTGATGTAAAAATGATTGATTTAAGGCGAAAGAAAAGTTTGGATGAGAGTTTTCATAGTGCTAGTCTTGGCTCTACTATGAAACTTCTTGAGAAAGACACTGATGGGGATAAGGTCCCTGACCATTTTGATTGTGACCCTAATGATCCTAAGAAGCAGGGCGTGATCCATGATGTTGCGAGGAGTATTGGTCAGAAGATTAGGCGTAAGGCTGTTGAAATTTTTGTTCCTAAGGCTGGTGGGTTAAAAACTAAGGCTAAGGAGAGCTTGACTGAGCAAGAAAGAATTGAGGATGAGGCGCATAAGGCTAGGATGCAGGAGCGACGGAAGCAGGCTGTTGAGTACGCTGTTGCTAAAGAAAGAGCTAAGTTTCAGAGGAAGAAGGCTGCTTTAAATCGTGGTGGTGGTTTTAAGAAGCGTGTTGCTCGTGAGGCTCGGGCTGTTGCTACTGTTGCTGATGGTTTTTTAGGTACTGGTGGTGAGAGGAAGTCTTATTCTCCTCCTGCTTATAGGCCTATGTTTGAGGGTCGTATTGGTATGAGTCCTCCGAAGACTTCTGTTCCTAAGGTTAAAAAGAAAAGAAGGAGGAGGAAGAAAAAATGAAGAAGGCTAAGAAGGATGTTAAGGATTTGATGACTTTTGGCTTGGGTGCTGGTGTTGGTGCTAGTGTAGCTAGTAGTATGGGTAGTAATGAGGGTGCTGCTGCTGTTGGTAAGCTTAGTAGTGCTGCTCCTAAGATTGGCACTATTGCTGCTGGTGGGTTGTTGATGCGTAGTGTTCAAATGCTTGATCCTTACAGGAAGAAAGGTAAGAAGTATTAAACAAGTGCGAAAATGAAAATGTTGTTGTTGACGTTTTTAGTATTGACTGTAATGATTCCTTTTGTTAGCGCTAGTTATCTTGATTATTTGAGTAAGGGTAGGGCTGATAGTTTGTATTGTGGTTTGGGTAATTGCGGCTCGGATGCTAACGTGACTGCTAGTTCTGATACTAACGCTTCTACTGCTTGTAGTGCTAGTGAGTTTTTGCAGGGTGATGGTACTTGTGTTGATTACAGTATATGGAGTACGAGTGATCATAATAATTTGACTTATACTGATATTCTTGATTTTGGTTTTAGTGGCAATTGTAGTGTCAGTAACAGCTGTAGCAGTATTGTTTATGAAGGTGAAATAACAATAAACGCAAGCAGTAACTGCAACGCTTCAGGAAGTTGCAGTCAAGGAGACGTAACATACATGAATTTCGACAATAATGGTAAGAATTTTACAGTCAACACAAACACATTTCACATAGACACTATAAATAACAGAACAGGAATAGGAACAGTGAATCCTGCAGAACTATTAACAGTTTCTGCCGATGGAAGTTCAATAAGTTCAGGAATATCCAATAGTCATATACTTGCAGTATCAAATACACTACCAACTATCTCAGTAAAAGACGCAGATAACAATGTAGAAACATTCATACAGTCAGAGTTTGATTATGGAATAATAGGAACATACACGGCTCATAATTTAAGGTTTAGGACAAATGATAATGATGTTGTGTTAATTGATACGAATGGAAGACTAGGGATTGGTACAACAAATCCTAACAAAGCATTAACAGTTGTTGGAGGAATAAACGCAACACAAGACATCAATTCAACTAATAGGATTTGTGACAGTAGTGGGTGTATTGAAGTAAACACTGATACCAATTGTAATGCTAGTGGTGCTTGCAGTCAAGGCGGTGTGGCTTACTTGAATTATGCTAATTCTGGATTACTAAACGCAACAGATGGAGACTTTATGGATGACGTAACTATTCGTGATAATCTTGGGGTTTCAATCACTAATGGAGCTCCTGCGACAGCTTTAAGTGTTGGGGAGTTTGGAAATTCAGCAGCTAGTAGTAACGAGTTTGTGTACTCTGTAAATACAGGCGGTTTTCAAACTTACCTTTCACAAAGTGGAGCTTACGCTGGTGCTGTAGTGAACAATGCAAGTAACAGTGGAGGATTATTTATTAGAGGGAGTGGAGGCGGAGGAATGGCATTATATGTTGAAGAATTTGACGGTGATAAACTACTCCAGCTAAGTGCTGCTGGATTGATTACTGGAACTACAGTTGAAAATCACAAGTTTTTAGGATCTATCAAAGGAGGCACTCAAGGAGACACAAGATGGGGTGATGGGGTGATCACAGTTTCTGACGACGGATTCAATTTTAACAAAGCATCAGCAGGAGCATACATCGCGGGAATCCTTAATAACGGCACAAACACTCACGGTTTACTAATTGGTGCCGATGGAAGGCAATTAACAGTAATGGAATCACCAGCTAAGGGAACAGAAGTGTTTTTTTCAGTAGCGAATGATAAAATTGGGATAGGACAATTTGCAGATCATGATGGACTAACAATTAATGTGAGTGACGTAGGTGAGTACGCTATAGAAGCAGAAAACCCAGTAGCTTATAGTTACGGAATAAGAGTACAGGGCGGAGGAGGTCCAGGAGTTGACACTGACATTTTCAGGTTTGAAGACTACCTGGGGCATCCAATGCTCACAATGGGAGGAATAACAACTCAGGACTTGTACATTGAAGGAGAAAACAACACAGCACCATTCATGTGGGACAGCAGTGCCAACCGATTACGTATTGGAGGTACAGGAGACCCAGCAAGAACTCTTCATGTAATTGGGGATGGTACTCATGCTGCTGTATTTGAAGATGGACGAGTTGGAATAGGAGATGACTCACCAAATGCAATGCTAGACGTAGTCAGCACAAGCACAGGAGAAGGAATACTAAACTTAAGAGTAAGCACGTTTCAAGACACAGACTTCAACGGTATAGATTTTAGGCACTCAACAGCAGCAAATAATTATTTACAAGCTTTTATAAGAGATGATATACAATCAGGAGGAGCAACTGACTTACTATTTGGAACAGCAGCAGGAATAGATAATGCAGCAACAAAAATGGTTCTTGACAGCACAGGAAAACTAGGTATAGGAACCACGAATCCAAACAAAGCACTAACAGTAGTTGGAGGAATAAACGCAACACAGGACATCAATAGTACCAACAGAGTCTGTGACAGCAACGGTTGCATTGGAGAAACAAGTGGTAATGTCTCGGGTGGTGGAAACAACAATCGAATTACAAAATGGACAGGAGCAAGTACGTTAAGTAACAGTGTAATTTACGAAAGTAATGGAAAAATAGGTATAGGTACAGGAAAGGTAGATGTACCTCTAGAAGTTAATACAACTCGTAACGGAACAGGTATTTTAATAAGCAGTGAAAGCAGCACTGTAGGAGCTGGAGACTTTTTCGGACTATTATTCTCAAGCCAAACAATGAACCTATCTTACACAAGTGCTATAAGGCATATAACCACCCAAGGAACACCAAGCTTTCATAATCCTAGGTTAGCATTCTTCACACAAGACACAAACACTTTCCAGCCACCTGACATGACTGAAAAAATGACAATACTAAGTTCAGGAAACGTAGGAATAGGAACAACCAATCCAAACCAAGCATTAACAATTGTTGGAACAATTAATGCGACTCAGGATATTAACGCAACAAATAGAGTGTGCGACAGTAATGGTTGTATAGGAGAAAGCAGCGTAACAGTCAACGGCACGTTATGGAACGCCAGCAGCGGAAACATTTACCCTAGCGATCCAAGCTGGAATGTTGGAATAGGAACAATAAGTCCTAATGCTGAATTAACTATTCAAGGAAATCATAATAGTTACAGCCAAACATTTATGAACGCTTCAGGTGCGACTCAAGGTGGTTTTTGGTTGACTACAGCAGGAGCTTTACAATTATACATGGACGACGCTTCCAGCACTAACCAAATTAAACTAAATGCGGCAGGCGCAAGTTTCATCAACGGAGGTAATTTAGGAATAGGAACAACCAATCCTCAAGCTTTACTTCACGTTCAAGAGCCTGATTATGGAGACACTCCACTCTTTGAAAGAAGTGGAAGAACATCAGACAATTTATGGGCTGCAACAAGGGTGCTAGCCACAAAAACTTCAAGCATGAATGACGGATTCGGATCAGCCATAACTTACACTATTAAAGATGATGCAGCACTAACTGAAGACCTTGCAGTTATAGGAGCAGTAAGAGACAATAATGATGACGACACTGGCTCAATCGTGTTTAAAACAATAACTAATGGTGGTTCTTCCTCAGAGAAAGTAAGAATACAGTACGACGGCACTGTCGGAATAGGAACTTCTGAGCCTGTAGCTACAGGTCTTGAAGTAGCTGCCACTGCTGATGACGCAGACGGACACATATTAATTAACACAAGTGTAGACTTTGCAAGACTAGTCCTAAGAAACTCTGATGGAATTAACACTACTGGTCAAGCAAGAATCATAATGAGCAAGGACTCTGGCAATGAAGGATTAAGGTTCCAAATAGCCACCAGTGACGCAATGACCATTGATGAAAACAGCAATGTAGGAATAGGAACAACAAGTCCAGCAAGCAAACTACACGTTGTTGGAAGAGGAAACATCACTGAAAACCTCACAGTAATGAATCACCTAAGCGTTAACACAACAGAAATAAATGACACAACACAAGTGAACGTGCATGGAGGAATAAGACTAATTGGAAAAATACTGTTCAGCCTAGGACACTACATTGAAGAAGCTGGAAAATGGCTACAGCAAACAGCAACAAGATTCTTAGGTCCTGTCCAAATTAGAGATGACAACGCAAGACTTGAAATAATGGGACAAGTCATAGGACCATATGGTTACAACACTAGCAGTATTAAGTTCGGAGTCAACGACTCAAACGGAGACTTCAGTAACACCACCTTTAGACAAATTGGTTACCATGATGAAGGTCTTAGAATTGATACTACTAAAAACGTTGGTAGAGATCAAATCATCATGAAAGACGCTAATGGTAACACTTATGCTTGTTATGTTCATACAGATGGATCATTTACTTGTGATACTGGAGCATTTGAATAAAACTTTAATGGAGGAAACAAGAAAAAATGAAAACTGAAAAAACACTGGTAATAATTGCCCTAACAATGATCGTAGTAACAGGAATAGCCATAGCAGCACCGTTCCTAAACAAAGCAACAGCACTTTCACACTTACAAACAATAAAAGCAGAAAGAGCAACAGCAATCAGCCAAAGCATGGACTCAATAACGTACACAAGCGACGCAGAGTGCATACTAGACTGGGACACAGAGCAACCAAAATGCTACGTGACAGTGCAATACAATTACACTTATGACGGAAACGAGAACAGCGACGAAGTAACAGTACGCCTAAGCGACGGAGATAACAAAACTGTAATAGACGCAACAGTAAGAGCATACGTACAACAAGAAATAGAATTAAGATACCCAAAAGAAACAGTAAAGTACAACATGCAAAACATGACAGACAGAAACATAAAAATAAAGAAAGAAATTGCAAAAATATGACAAAATGCAAAATGAAAACATGGACACTACCAATAATAATGATGTTAATGATCCCCGTAGCATCAGCACTAATACAAGAATGCGAAGAAGTAATAGAACCAGGAACAGCACCCTGCCTACTACTAACCAACTGGGGAAGCTCCAACTGCAACCACACAATAATCAAAATATACAACGAAACACCCCTCCAAATAAGAACACTCAACATGAGCGACTGGGGACTCACAGGAAGATGCAACGCCACATTCAACATAACAAAAACAGGCAGCTACCTACTCAACTACAGCAACGGAGACAGCGCCAGAATAAAAGTGGAGGTGAGCGATAACATGATGCTCGCATTAGTATTCTTAATAGGAATAGTAGACTTACTGATAATAATGTTCATATTCAAAATGGATGATGAACACTTCCTAATGAAACTCTTCGGACTATTCTTTGTTGTAGCCACATTCATAATAATAGGAGGAATAGGTCTAAGAATGGGTCAAGACACAGTTTACGAAGGACTTAGCCTAATATTTTATCGTGGAACACTATTCTTTATGACAGTATTCAGTATTTACTGGTTCATGTGGTACAACTGGAAAGGAGGAGTTTACCTAAGTAACCTATTTGGGAGGAAAAAAGAATGAGATATGATAAAATCCTAGGATGGGAGGACAGATCATTCAGAAGGAAATTGAAGGTTGAAGCTGCTAAAAGAAACATGAGTGTTATAGAATTGACTAAAAAAATGGCTGAAGAAGAAGAAATATGGAATATAAAACCTAAAAGGAACAGGATTAAAGAAGTCTTTGGTAAAATATAATGAAACTCAGCAAGAAAAAACGTGGTAATGCAGTGATTGACACAATCCTTGTACTTATAGTAATCTTTATTTTTAGTGTTATTTCAATCACAGGCTATAATTTCTTTACTGACTTAAACAATGACATTCAAGCTGACACTTCACTTGATAATTCTACTAAAGCTCATAGTGATAACTTACATAATCAGTACCCTAGTGTTTTTGACGGGTTATTTCTTATTGTCCTTATACTTTTCTGGGCGCTTGTACTTGTAGCTAGTTACATGATTGATTCTAGACCTATATTTTTTGTTTTTACAGTGATACTTTTAGCTGCTGTTTTTGTGGTTGGCGCTCAATTCACTAATTTTTATGATGACTGGACTAGTGACGCTGAAATTAGTAGTGCTGCTGCGGAGTTTCCTATAACTAATTTTGTGATGAGTCACTTATTAATGTTTAGTATTGCTATTGGTTTTAGTGTTGTGATTGTGATGTTTGCTAAAACTAGAGTGGGATGATGAAGAAGAACATTAAGATTTTGGTGTTGGCTTTCTTATTAGTTATACTTCCACACTTTACTAGTGCTTATGACTCTTCCTGTAGTGATGATTTCAGCACTAACACTAGTGATGACTACAATTTTAATAGTGGCCAGTTCACTATTACTGGCGGTGAGGGTATTGTTACTGCTGCTGGAGCTTGGCAGCCTGTTTATAGTAAGACTTGTAGTTTAGATCCAACTAAAAGTTACATTTTACACACTAAATTCAAGATTGACCTGAGTAGTAGTGGTGGTGCACTAGTAGAAATAATGAAAGTAGCAGATCTTTCATCTCATTGGGGAAAAAGAGGTGTGGGAGGGCATTATGGCGCAAATGCTTTGTTAGGGTATAAAGCTGCTGTTTCTGAGAATAACACAGTCTTGTCAAGTGTAGGTGGAGATTACGTAAACAATGTTTATAAGGAGCTTAAAATCTTGTTTAATGCAACTAGTAAAGAAATTAAAGAAAAAAGGTGGGATGCTGGTGGGGCAGAGCCAAGTGCTTGGAACTTAACAGGAACAGGAGGAGAACAGATAGGTACAAACTTGAGTTTTGCAGGGTATCAAGCGGGAGCAGGTCTTACTATTGATTGGTGGAATGTGACTCAGCCAGGAGGTGGGGCTACACCTCCAGGAATTAATGTCACAGTAACTCTTAATCTTCCAGAAGATACTAATAGAACAAAAGCTTACCCAAAAGACATAAATTGGAGTTTTACACCAGTAACCACAGATGCAGCGCTTACTAATTGTAGTTTATGGACTAATGAGAGTGGAAGCTGGGTGTGGGAGGCTCACATAACAAGTGTGACAAACAACACCCAAAACACAATATATAATCAAACAGGAAGAACAGATCAGGACGGAGCAGTATTATGGAACGTGCAGTGCTGCACAGCAGGGGAATGCGCTTTCGCAACAGGGAACTTCACAGTTGAAGTTGACGTGACAAGTCCTACTATAACTCTTAATCCTAATAATGCTTTTAACACCACTAATACAAGTACAATAACTCAGTACAAAGACGTACTGTTCCCAATTAACATCACATTCACAGATGACCTTGATCTTTACACGTACCAAATTAATATCACAACAGGAGGAAGTGGTGTTTGGAACGTCTCAAACTCATCAATTCCTGCTAGCACCACGACTTATGAATATTTCCAAAACCTAAACACTAGTTCTTGGTCAGCAGGAATTTACAGTATTGAAATCACAGCTAGTGACAGGCATACAATAAGCCAAATCAATGATTATAGTGTGATTAAAGGAAAAGACACACTATTTTTTGACACTGAAGAAGGAAATAGTGTAAGTGTGAAAGGTGATAAAGCTATAAAAACTGATTACGTTAAGTCTCGTGACAGGTATAGTTTAATGTTTGATTACTCAAGTAGTGGAAGCAAAGATTACTTTGTTGAAAGTGATAAAAAAATAGAATACTTTCCGTTAAGCACTTACAAAGCGCACTTTGTTATATGGAATAATGATTTGAAAACTGGTAACTGGATTGATTTTGAAGGGTTAAGTGGAGTTCCTGTTGTGACTAAGATTAGTGATTACAAGTACAAAATAAGTTTTAGTAGCGCAGGTAAAAACGTGGTTTTCAATAGTATTGGAGGGTTAAACAGTAAAACAGAGTATTACTCCTGGTACAAAGGCAGTTACTCCACTAATGTGAACGCGACTGGAAGAACACAGAAAAGTTATGAGTACATGCTTAATGTAACAATTAACACGGATTACATTCAAGGAATTAACGCTTCATTGTTATGGAACGGGACTAATTATTCGTTAAGTAAAGATGATAAGACTACTTATATAGAGTTCAGTAGTAACATAACAACACCATCAACTCCTGGCAGTTATGATTTTAACTGGAGCTTTAACGTAACACAAAAAAGTGGAGGAGTGTATAATGTTAGTTTTGTAGAATCACAAACATTGAACAATGCGGAGCTTAATATTACTTTTTATGATGAGCAAACAAGTATTTTGCTCTCAGGCTATAACGTCACGCTAGACTTGATACATAGTAGTTATGCAGAGAATTTTAGTACAACAACAGGGAAGTTAAGCCTAGACTTAAACTACACAGGAGACTACACATTAAGGTACACTGCTGAGAATTATGATACAAGACTTTATTATTTTACTTTGGCAACTGAAGATTTCATTAACCAAAGCCTTTATTTGTTAAGTAACACCACAGCAGAAGACATAACAATAACAGTATATGACGAAACAAGTGATTTAGTTGATGGAGCAAGAGTCAAAGCGCTAAGATACTATTTAGCTAACAACAGTTATTTAATTCAGGAAATGTGTGACACAGATGTGGAAGGTCAATGCGTCTTGCACCTTGAAAGATACACTGAATGGTATAAATTTATTGTTGAGTATGGTGGCGAGACTAAAAAAATAACAGAACCAACTTATGTCTACTCTACAAGCATAGTATTTAGGATTAATATTGCTGAGAGTATTGGTGAAACTTATTACAATTATGAAAGTATTGATTATGATCCTATTAGTTTCAATAATGACACTAATAATTTTGCTTTTACGTACAATGATGTTTCTGGAGTGGCATCCGAGTTTTGTTTGAGGGTTTATTATTTAAACAAACTTGAAAACAGAATAGGTTATAGTAATAATTGTAGCACTAGCACAAGTGCCACATTGATGCTTAATGTTGAGAACGTAACTGGTAGAACTTACCAAGCAGAAGCTGAGGTGACTATTGATAGTAATGTTTATGTATTTTCAAGCCTTCTTTATTCCTTTAGGCAAAGTAGCTCAATGGGAAAATTAGGACTCTTTGCTATTATTATCCTCACTATCACTTTTGCTATGATGGGTTACTGGAATCCAACAGTGGCCGTAATGTTAGCTCCCCTACCTTTGCTTCTTGGAAGTAAAGGAATTTTACATATTGTTGAATTTAGTACAGGATTAGCAATTATGATCCAAATATCCGCATTGATAATTGCTTATATGGTGAGTAATAAGAGTTGATTGATAATGAGACTAACATATTTTATAATTGGAATTGTTCTTGGAACAATGTTTGTAGCAAACTTTAGTTATTTTATAAAAGAGGCGGGGACCAATTATGATAATGATTATAATGAAACTTATTTCAGTAATTTTAAAGATAAGCTTGATGATTTTAATACTACTGCAAAGAGCATTCAAGATACCACTTTGAAGTTTGAGGAGGGTCAACAGGCAGGAGTCTTAGATGTAATTGGTCTATACTTTACAGGAGGGGTCAAAGCTCTAAAAACTACTGCTGAAAGCTTCGGAGTATTTTTTAGCATTATGACTGATGCAGGGGCACATTTAATGGGCTTGACTGGTGAGACTGGTAAGTTTATTATGAGTGCCTTGATGACTGTTGTGATTATTGTTATATTTGTAGGTATTGTTGTTAGTGCTTTGTTAAAGAAGGATGTGTAAGAAATGGTTTATAATTTGAGTAACGTGACGGCTGCAACTGATTGGTGGAGTTACTTCACTGCGATTAATGACTTGAGCGGAGGATTCACAGTAGGACTGCTCCTTTTCACATTGTTCTTAGTTATTTTTATAATGCTGAAGAATTATGATACTAAAGTAGTGCTTGTTGCTGATAGTTTTATTGTTACAATTGTAAGTGTCTTGTTTTATGCTTTGGGTGTTGTTAGTTTAAGTATCTTAATGATCCCCTTAGTGCTTTTATTAATAAGCATATTTATACTATGGTTTGGGCAATGAAATTATGCAAAAATTTAAATACTTGTAATTCCAGAATTAGGTTAATACATGTAAAATGAGGGATGATGTTGCAAAAGACAAACTTTTTAAATAATATTCCATTCACGCATAACACTAAAGAGGGATATAATTAAGCTTCACAAAAAAACAGAAGTAGATTAGGCTCTTAAACTCATTAGGAATATTAAACGCCGCGGGTGAGGTTTGAGCTCACGCGTCATCTAGGACAGAAGATTTCAAACTCGCCTCGCGGCAAACATTTTCTGTTTACTATGACGAGACATAAGTCTTCCGCAATAACCAACTATGCGACCGCGGCATAATAATTGTCCCCCTGGACATTTTATTTTATTATTTAATCTTCTAGCACCCTTTATAAAGTTTTTGCTAAAATTAGGGTAGAATATGAATTTCATTAAGTAAAATTATTTGAAAGTGAACCCTATCTGTCCCTCATTAGTCTGACGCGCAATTATATCATTACATTCTCCACAACGACAACACCTAAGTACATCTTCTTTTCTTAATACAAAATCCGCACCACAACCCATACAATGAAATCGTAACACACTCACTTTAAATCACTCCTATAATGCTCTGTAAACTCTCATTAATACTATGAAGCGTGAGGTTACAATTATTAAACGCTCTTGTGAGGTTTTCAACGTGCTCAGTATTGTTTAAACGCTCAAAAGTTTGTACTTTTAGCTCACAAGCGTACATCCTCTTCACGTAATCACTATTATCACACTCCACACACACAGGACAACTCGGGCAAGGCTGAGGCACTGGACACACACACTCAGCAGGAGCCTCACAAACAGGACAAGACAATGTTTCATTAGTAACTGTAACATTACACTCCATAACATCAACAACTTCATCACAAAAAAAGCCAGAGCCAATACGAATACCAAAAAACACACCTAAAAAACCAATAACCAACAAACTCATAACATAACCCCATTTCAATTAAAACACCCCACTATTCTTTAACATGTTTCACGTAACAATTATTTTGATTTTTGTTTTGATTTATAAAGAATCAACCAGAGACAACATGTTTAATGATAAATACTAGTCTTTTTCTATATGTTAAATCAAAATAATCTTAAACATTTTATAACAGTTTTTTCACGTCCAGGTAACCTTTCCTGATTTTTCTACCTTCACCTCTAAAACAAATCTTAAAATCTTTAAACCATAAATCCTTTACTTTGTTCATTAATTGACCCATTATTGAACACCTTTATTTTAGGGGTCTCAACCCATACCAAAACCCCTTACTTTTGTGAACACACTTTACTAATTGCACCAATACTTAGACCTGTACTTTTAGCAATCTGTCTGTAACTCAAGCCTTGTTCTTTAAGTTCCCAAACTATTTTCTTCTTATTAGTATGGATACTTGGTCTACCCCACTTTTTACCTTTATGGGTTTTGAATGCCATCTTGACCCTTTCACTCTTTCTACTGCTTTCAAGCTCTGCTAGACTGCCAATAAGACCTAAAAGGAACTCCTGAATAGTCTTACCAAGCGGTCCTTCTATATTAATAGCTTCCAAGTATGCCTCTCTTACACTATGAAGTTTACAACCATAGTTCCTTAGAACTGTCACGTCTTCCAACAAAGTATCTCGATTCCTAACCCATCTATCCAAAGCCCATACAACAACAGCGTTTATTTGACCTGTACGTGCTAATTCTTTTATTTTATCATACTCAGGCCTATTTATTTGCTTAAATCCAGATAGTTTTTCTATATATATACCTTGAATATCATACTTTTTATTACTACAAAACTTTCTACATTCTGCTTCTTGCTTCTCAGGGTGTTGTTCTTCTGTACTTGTTCTTAGATATATCGCTGCTTTCATTTTTTATTTTGTTTCTTATACTTCCCTCTCTGCTTTCCTTCCTCTACAGGGGGAATAATACCGAATGTTTTAATGAAATAATTCTTCTTTTTCTTAATCATTTTTTCATCGCCTTAAAATCTGTTTTACATCCAAGTAAGTAAGGCACGACCATCACCACAAATATTGGATCAATCAGTGCCACACCGAGAAGTAATGGGATGAAACCAGCCAGGATTCCCACCCAGTAAAGCTCTTCTCTTTCAATCTTACTAAGCATGTAGTAGTGGTGATCCTCACCAACTACTAATTCTATATCCTTCCATGAATTAAAGTTCAGCATTGCTTTTACTGGCTTACCAATCTTCTTATAGAAATACGCGAGGTGCGCTATTTCGTGGATGATTATGGAGCTGATAAGCAAACAGCCACTGTGCCAAACAAACATTACGTAAGGATTCATCCTCTCTCCCTATTACTACTACCAACACATTTGTCAACGAAAGCACTGCATTTATCACAGAGTTCTTTCTTCATAATTTTATCAACACGATTTATCATTGCATCAGTACCGCCACGTGATCTTCCCATTTTGCATCTGAAAAGCTTGAGCTTGCAAGCCTGACACATTCCATTATAGATTTTTCTCCAAAGCCAAAGCTTCTTTGCAGCTGCTATAATTCCCCCTTTCTCAACCATTATCTTCATCCTCCCCAGTTTCCCATATAAGTTTCAAAAATGAGCTCATTATCTTTATAGCAGTAACATATGTCATAGTAAGCATCGTATTGGTAAGCATCATACTCTGAACTAAGCGAACCACCACATATGTTTATAGCACACTCATCTTCGTGTTTAATAGCTTTACTTCCTTCATTCCATAACCAAACAACACCAAGTGATTCTAGTATGAACAATGTTATGAAAACTATTGCTAATACTTTCCATGTTTTGTTCACACCAAGTTTAACCTTTTCTTTTTGTTCTTTCATTTTTTTGCTTCCTCCATACTATTTTTGGCATTCTAGGTTTTTCTTTCTGCCAGTGTTCTTTGTCTAGTGGCTTTCCCCAGATTTTAGTTTCGGCATGACGCAAACACTTTAGGTAGAGTTCACGCCTTTTGAAGATGCGCCAACATGCCAAGAGAATTATTCCTAAAGCGTAACCCCACACTCCAAGAGCGCCAAACCATGAGATGAAAGTCAGTATTAATAGGACTGTTAGAAATGTGGTTAGTACGTTCTTGAACACTTCCTCAATACTGAATTTTACTTTTTTACGAATAGCTTTCCATAAGTACATTGCTAGACTTAGACTTGTGAATAATAATATTATACTCCAGAATCCTAAGTGAAAAATCCTTATAGTATAAAAGATTATTAGGACTAAGACTAGTCCTTTTCCACCTGCTACAAGTAGTTCTTTTTGGTTTAATTCATCGCTTTTCGTACTTTCTTTCATTTTTTTCTCACACCCTGAACCCATTAATTATGTATCACTACTCCTCACAACTACGATTCCTCTAGGGAACCGTATGTTTTGATGCCTCCCCTTATGGTTGACTCGTGTAATCCACACATTTTTCCAATTTCAACATTGTTTAAACCCAATTTTTTCTTTGCAAGGATCGCTAACGGCACCCACTCTTTCATCCTAGACATACCTTTCTTTTTACCATCAATTAAATCAAGAATATCCTTAATACTATTAGCATAGTCTTCCTTCTTATCTTCAATGTACCTAGCTGCTTCAGTGCCATCAAAAGGAGTATACTTATGCGAATCACCCACCAAACAACCCGCACTCTTCTTCAACTGAAAGAAAACCTTATAACCCTTCTTCGCGTACTCCATCCTAATCTGCTGAACAACAAACTCGCCCTTATCAGGACGATTCTTAAAAACCAAAAACCTCCCAGCGTAAGGACAAAAAATAATAGTATGTAACTTACGATAAAAAGTAGTAGGAATATCAGTCAAGTCCGTACTACACATAAACAAAAACAAACTTTGCTGACGACTCTTACCAAAAACATCAGCCACCATCTTACCCAACCTACTATTCGGGTGAATATCATCAGGCTCATCCATAACGATAGCCTTCATAGCATTCCTTTTAGGAAGCTGATGCATCATCTTCATAACATAACCTAATTTAGTAGTGCCACGAAGACTAGGCTTAAAAGAAGGATCAAAAAAGTAAGCAATATTCTGAGCGAGCGTACTCTTACCACTACCTCCAGGACCAACCAACGCAACAAAACGAGTACCAACCCTCTCCACGAAATGGTACTCATCAATCAGATTAACAGCGAGCTTATAATCTAAGAAGCTTCTACCAAACTTATCATACCTTTCCTTATAAATATCATAAAATGATTCAGCAGTAGCGTTACCGTACTTCTGCCTTACAACATTCCTCACGTCCTCTAAGTGCTTCTTCCAGTTAACATTACTCCGCGTCACCATCCTTTTCCACCTCTTCCTTTTCCCCGCTTTTTTCTTCATCATCTGGATGAACCCACTTACTAGCATCCCAGTTCTCAGTAGGTCTCAAAAAATCATCCTCTTCCTTTTTAGGATTGCCTAAGTCATGCGCTTTCATACACCTCTTTATATCAACATGAGCTTCTCTTAGTAACCTGTGCGCAATGTAATCATCA
>Ga0208015_1000261_pt1 | contig 33516 bp, 31 predicted proteins | sample 26BtaG_FD_184101 | JGI IMG/M metagenome (GOLD analysis project Ga0208015, IMG submission 184101) | Marine viral communities from Cariaco Basin, Caribbean Sea - 26B_WHOI_OMZ_CsCl (SPAdes) (version 2) | ecosystem: Environmental > Aquatic > Marine > Oceanic | place: Caribbean Sea: Cariaco Basin... | reverse complement strand
TTTGCTCATTGAGTTCCTTTAAGCCGATGATTTGACGACGCAAATCGGCACTTCTCGTGATGTCTTCCTTATTGGTTTCTTCCACGCGCTTTTCAAAGTGTTGAATTTTTTCCTGTAAAGGTTTTAAGATGGCGTCAATATTTTCTTTGTTTTGAGTGGTGAATTTGGTCGATTTTTCATCAAGGATTTTGTTGGCCAAATTTTCAAACTCCTTGGTGAATTTTTCCTGTAATTTTTCAACTTCAGCTTTTTGTTCTTGATTTTTTGTAAATAGATTTTCAAAATCGGCATTTTTTCGCGTCAATTCAGTATTGAGGAATTCCTTCTCACTTCGGATGAACTCACGATCTTCTTCAATTTTGGCAATAGATTCCTTGAGAGAATTTATTTGGACTTCATTATTCTGCTCTATTTTCTGTACCTCCACATCATACTGTACTCTTGAATCTTGAAGTTGCTGCTGAAGATTCAAAATGCGTTCTTCAAGTGTACTTTGTTCGCCTTTACTTTTAAGTTTAGTGATGGTAATACCAATATAGGCGCCAATTCCGCCAGAAATGAGAATGGAAATAATAAGGATAATATTGTCGTTCATTTAAAAAAGTCAGTTTTATCAAAGATAGATTTTTTTTCCAAAGATGATGGGTGTGCTATGGTGGAAGATTGGGCGTGAAGCATGGAGCTGGAAGCACGAAGTTGGAAACGCGAAGTTGGCAGCATGAAGTAAAAGTATAAAGTTGAGATTAGTCGATAATTAATGTCAAACTGTCAACTCAATACTGCATACTGCCGACTGAAAACTATTAATTGACTCTAAACGCTCCCGTGTTTTCATCAAAAGCAATCAGATCTTTAGGAAATAAAGAATTGAAGGTGCCATTCGAAATAAGGTGGCACGGTTGGCCTGAAACCACTTCGTTTTCCTTCATCACAATCATGGAATCGCATAATTGAATGGCCAAATCAATTTCGTGCGAAGAAAATAAAATAGTTTTACCGGTATCTTTCGCTAACTTCTTAAGCAGCTTTAAAATATATGCTTTGTGATACATATCAAGATGGGTGGTTGGTTCATCAAGAATTATCAAGTCGGTATCTTGGGCCAAAGCACGTGCAATCATTACTTTTTGCAGTTGACCATCACTTAATTCGAAGCATTTTTTAGTTTTTAAGGCTTCAATATTGGTCTGAGCCAGCGCTTTATTGGTGATGGTAATATCTTCCTGAGATAAATTTCCCATCCAATTGGTGTACGGTTGCCGACCTAAAGCTACCAATTCAAAAACGGAAAGGTTTTTTGAGGCAATCTGCTCGGTCAACACTAAACTTAATTGTTGTGCCAGTTCAACCGGCTCATAATCCAAAACCGATTTGGAATTGATGTAAATCTCACCCGATAAAGGTTTTTGGACATTGGTCAAAGTCCGTAATAGTGTGGATTTCCCAATGCCATTGGCACCCACTAAACCTACCAGTTGCCCTTTTTCCAACACGATATTAATCGCATCTGCTACCATAGAAACTCCCTTTTTGGAAGCATAACCAATGGATAGGTTTTTGGTTTCAAGGACGATATGTGGTTGTGCTGTTGTCACGTGTGTTGTTTGTTCAAATTTCTATATTCTATATTCTATATTCTATATTCTATTATCTGTTATCTGTTATCTGTTGTCTGAATTTAATGTTCAAAACTTCGATATTCTATCTTGAATAGAAGATACTCATTATTATTGCTTTTTCTTTTAAAATCTAAATTTCACTGAACTTTTACCTTTCACTCTCACCTCTCAACGCCTACTAATCCCCTAATCCCTCATGCCTAATCCCTAATCTGACCGTCTAAAATAACATCTTTCGCTTTCTCACCAACAACCATATCACCACTGGCGCACCAACCAATGAGGTTATGGCATTAATAGGTAGTGTATAATCGCTTGTTGGCAATTGTGCAATACTATCACAAATAAGCATTACTATGGCACCAAATAAAAATACGGCAGGCAATAAGGTTTTATGGTTGGACGTATGGAAAACTTGACGTGTCATATGCGGAATGGCGAGCCCAATAAAGGCTATCGGCCCTGCAAAAGCTGTGATCGTCCCTGCCAATAAACTTGTAGCGATGATGATAACGAGCCTACTTCGTTTTAAATTTAATCCCATGCTTTTAGCATAATTTTCACCTAATAACAGGGTGTTCAAGCCTTTTATTGAAACAATGGTCATCAAAACTCCTGTTAGATAGATTAAAAAGAAAATAAAAAGCTCGCTCCATGAAAGATTACCCAAACTACCAAATCCCCAAAAAACATACTGTTGAAGTTGTTCTGCGGAACTAAAATAAGAAAGGACACTAACCACGGCAGCGGTGATACTCCCAAACATCAATCCTATAATAAGGATAGCCATAGTGTCCCGTACTCTGGAAGATACAATCATTACCGCCAATAGTACTAAAAAACCACCTAAACTTGCAGCAATCACGACGCTCCATTTGGAGATCAGCAGCGTGGTAAAAACACCGCCAAAAAAACCTGAACCCAAAATAACCAATGCAACACCTAAGCTTGCTCCGGAACTAATACCCAAAACAAATGGTCCTGCCAACGGATTTCTAAATAGCGTTTGCATCAACAAGCCTGAGATTCCTAATCCGGATCCGACCAAAATTGCCGTAAAGGCTTTTGGCAAACGGTAATTTTGAATGATGTAATTATCGGCTTTACCGATCAGACTATTGAAAATTTCCTTTGTAGGAATGGAGACAGATCCCAAACTAATGTTCACGAAAAAACAGATGATGAGCAGCGCTATCAGTATCAGGAATGGATATGTATATTTTTTTTCCATGTGTTCAAGACCTGACAGGTTTCTAAAACCTGTCAGGTCTGAATAATTATTTTATTTTTTATTTTAAACGCTCAAAAAAATGAGGCTCATAGTCGTTTAATAGTTCCGGATGGGCAATTTTAATTAAATCCTTTAAAACCAAATCAGGTCGTGACATACCCATTTCAAAATAGGTAACGCCTCCTGTTTTTCCTGTGGTATTGACAAAGGAGTAGACCGATTTGTTTTGGAATGCTCTAAACTTGGTGTAATGGGGACTAGCTTTTTCGATAGCCTCCAAACTAGAATAATAAGAAGGGCTAATCCAAATCTCGGCTTCTTTGGCCTTGTCAAAAACAACCTCAAAATTGAGTGATAGGCTGCCTTTGTCTGTGGTGTCACTCCACAAATAATTGGCATTGGCATCTTTTAACAAAATAGCTTCAGAGCTGGTGCCACTTGGTAAATACCAAATATCCTTGTACATGGCGCCACTTAATACTGTCGGCCTTTGGGTCACATTTTGAGCAATCTTTTTGGCGTCCAAATAATTGGTTTCAATGTTCTTAAAAATCGAATCAGCTTCTTTTTCTTTATTGTAAAGCACACCGAAAAACTTGATCCATTCGGCTTTGGCCAAAGGCGATTTCTCCACCCAATCGCCATTATAGATGACTGGGATACCTGCTTTTTGTATGTTGTCAAAAGTTTTGTTGTTGCCATCAATTCCAAAACCAATGACCAATTCTGGCCTGAGTTCCAATAATACTTCGGTGTTGATACTTTCGTTTTTACCCAATTCCCTCACCAACCCTTCATCTATTAAAGCTCTTGTTTTTTCTGAAGAGATAAAATTCGTGTCAGGAAAACCAATCAGGGTGTTTTCTGCGTTTAGTAATTCCAAAGCGGGAATGTGAGTAGTGGAGGTGACTACAATTTTTTGGATCGGAGTGATTAAGATCGCATCAAATTCATCCTTATTTAATGTGATTTTTGGAGCCATCTCTTTACTGACTAGCGCATAACGATAGGTTTTATCCGATTTAGGCCATGGGTTCTTGATTTCCAAAACCTTAAAATCCTGATGGTTTTCTATGGAAAATCCTTGAGCATAAGAAAGTGATGTGATTTCTTTGTCTGATGCTTGCGATTTTTGATGTAATCCTTTGTCTTCTTTACAGTTAACAAAGATTAAAAACAGTAATAAAAGAGATATTTTCTTCAAAATCTTAATTTTTTACTTCAAAAGTAAGATTATTAACTGAAATAGGAGACTTGCCTGTTGGGAAGATTCTGGAATAAAAACATTTTAAGCCTTCGGTCTTTATCCAATTAAAATGATTATTTTTGCACCGAATTTGGTTTGATATAATAATCTATGTCAATTAAAAGGGAATTTGGTTAAAATCCAAAACTGTTCCCGCAACTGTAAGCTATAAAGCTTCATGTTACACTTCAAGTCACTGTTTCGATTAGCGAAATGGGAAGGCAAACATGAAGACGCAAGTCAGGAGACCTGCCAATTTCATCATTTAAAACGGCTTTCGGGTAAAGAGCCTTTAGATTATGAAACGACTACTTTATATTTTATTTGTTTTGGGTATTGGCAACTTTAATGTTGTCCAGGCGCAGTTGGATTCCATCCAGAAATTGGACGAAGTCATCTTGAGCGATGTGAAGTTGAAACGCTACGCTTCCGGCTTTAAGGTAACGGTGTTAAAAGATTCTGTTTTAACAAAAAGTCCGTGGTCATTGACCGATTTGCTTCGCTACAATTCAAATATCTACTTTAAGGAAAATGGTTATGGCATGGTGTCATCGCCATCTTTTAGAGGCACGAACGCTTCACAGACCGCCGTGGTTTGGAATGGCATTAATATCAATTCCCAACTAAACGGACAAGTCGATTTTAATACCATCAACACCTCAAATTATGAGGCTGTTGAAATCCGCAGCGGTGGAGGCAGTGTGCAATACGGCAGTGGTGCCATAGGAGGGAGTGTGCATTTGAGCAACACCTTGTCCTTTATGAAACACACCGATCATACGGTCAGAATGAGCTATGGCAGTTTTGATACCAAGCGGGCAAATTATGGACTTTCTACAGGTTCAAATAATTGGTCGGTGAATGCAGGAATTGCTTATGTCGATTCAGAAAATGATTACAAGTATTTGGGCACCGATAAAACCAATAAAAATGGTCAATACGATAATTTAAGCTTTAATCTCAATGCTGGCTATCTGCTTAATGATCATCATGTTTTAAAGTTATACCACCAAAGTTTTTTGGGCGATCGTAATTTTTCAGGAACGCTCCTGGTACCATCAAAAAGTAAATATGAAGATACCAATTACAGGTCGATGTTGGAATGGGGCTATTTTCATAAACAGTACACCTCAAAAGTGAAGGTGGTGCATCTTCTTGAAGAATTTAAATACTTTGAGAATAAGGATGCAGAACACTTTTCTTTTGGGCGGGTCCAGAGTTTTATAGGAAATCACAATCTCAATATCAAACTGACTGAAACTATTGATTTGCGAACCATCATTGAGTTTGCCAAATATTCGGGAAACGGCGATGATTTTGCAAATCCGAATAGAAATGCATTTTCCGCAACCGCATTGTGGCGACATCATGTTTCTGAACCTCTGATTTACGGATTGAGCATTAGAAAGGACTTTACATCAGATTTTACAAGTCCGATGGTGTTTTCTGTAGATGGCGAATATCGTTTTAGTGAAAGCTATGCGCTCAAATTAAATGGCTCGAAAAATTTTAGGGTACCCACTTTTAATGATCTGTATTGGAATCCTGGCGGTAATTTGGATTTGCTTCCTGAGTCCTCTTATCAAGTGGATTTGGGACAGGAATTCTCATCCAAATTCATCGCTCTAAAATTGAACACCTACTATATCAATACCAAGGATATGATCCAATGGGTGCCGGATAACACTGGATTATTTCGTCCACAAAATATTAATAAGGTCACGAGTTATGGTGGCGAATTGGAACTTTTTCTTAAACATACTATCGGAAATCATCATTTTAATATGAATTCGGGTTATTCCTATACGGTTTCTGAAAATGATGCCAATGCCAAGCAGCTTATTTATGTGCCGTTAAATAAAGCCAATTTAAACTTCGGCTACAGTTTTAAAGCTATGGAAGTCTTCTATCAACATTTATTTAATGGAGAAGTCAACATTATTGGGGGGCAATTGGATGGGTATGATGTAGGTAATTTGGGACTTTCCTATAATTATACAATCTCCAAAAATGTCCATTCCATTTTACAGTTTACTATCAATAACCTTTATAATACCACCTATGAAAATGTGGCGTTGCGTCCAATGCCCAATCGAAATTATCAATTACAATTAACTCTCAAATTTTAAACTATGAAAATTAAAAACAATTTAGTATTAGCATTATCATTGCTCGTTTTGTCATTCTCTTGTAGTAGTGATGATGATAACCATCAACAAGAACCACAGGGCGCTTATGAAGATGGCATGTTGATTACAAACGAAGGAAATTTTGGCCAAGGTAATGGCTCTGTAACTTATGTATCGGACGACTTTTCTTATACTGAACAAAAGGTGTTTTTCAATGTAAACGGTACGTTGTTAGGAGATACTGCTCAAAGTATTGGCTTTTATGATGATTTGGCTTACATCGTGGTCAATAATTCGCAAAAGATTGAAGTGGTCAATCGATATACGTTTCAATCGGTAGCAACCATAGATTCAGGATTAAGCAATCCGCGATATATCACTTTTTTATCGGGAAAGGGCTATGTCACCAACTGGGGCGATGGGTCAAATCCGGAAGATGACTTCGTTGCGGTTATCAATTTAGAAACCAATACCGTATCCAGCACAATTCCAGTAGAAGAAGGTCCTGAAAGAATTGTTACAAACGGAACATCTATTTATGTAGCACACCAAGGTGGCTATGGACAAAATAATATTATATCAGTCATTAAACCCAACTCTGATGAGGTAGAAACGATTACTGTTGGCGATGTGCCCAATTCAATGGTTTTTGATAACCAAGGATCCTTATATGTGTTATCTGGAGGAATTCCAGCGTGGACAGAAAATGAAACAGGCGGTCAATTGGATGTTATCAACACGAGCTCTAACACCGTTTCAGCAACTTTTGGGTTTGACGATAATGAGCACCCATCTAATTTGACTTACGGAGAATCGCTTTATTATACTCTAAATGGAGGAGTTTATAAGTTAGCAGTTGGAAGCGAAGAGTTGCCAACAACACCAGAAATTGAAGTTGTCAATTTTAATTATATGGCCATTCATAATAATGTCTTGTACGGTGTAGACGCAGGTGACTATACTTCAAATGGGACGCTACAAAGTTTTGATTTAGAAACTAATGCACTAAAACACTCGAAAGAAGTGGGAATTATTCCAAGCGGAATTTATTTTAACGATTAATCATAATTTCAATCCTATATTCAATAAAAAAAGCCGCTATTTCAGCGGCTTTTTTTATTGGTTTATGGTTTTATCTCAGATTTTGAAATGCTGGCAGATGGTCCAGGATATCGATATACATTTCATTATCTAACAATTTCGTATCAACATGATCTTTTAGAGGAATCAGATTCTGATCAACCGTTGGAAATGGTCGTCCACTTCCGGTAATGTTAGCTATTGCTTTTGCCAGAAATGGTTCGCTGGCATCACCCAAAATACCAAGATTGTTCACGGCTTCTCTCATCCTAAATTGCTCCATATCACTCAAAAATCCGTTAGGAGGTACGCGCTCATCATCTTTATTAACAGAAACGGCCACTAAGGGTTGAATGGCGTATTTATGGCTTGGATTTGCGTTTTGTTTGGAAAAGTTGTCCGAGTCATATAAGGTCACCGAAGCTTGGGATTTCCCTGTTGTTCTATCCCCAATTTGAATCACATCAATATATGCAGACAGGCCGTTGATAATCAACTCACTGGCGGAAGCTGTTCTGCTTGTTGTCAAAACATAGACTTTATCTAGATTAAGGGAATTAATGGTGCCAACGCCGCCAGGTGCACTGCTCTTGAATGTGTATGAGGTGTTTTCTGATTGCAAATTTTCATTCCAAACAAGCTTGGAAAAAACCTGACCATTAAATTGACCGGTGATCATACTTGCCAAAAGTGATGCGGTATTGACTGATCCACCACCATTGTATCTTAAATCTAAAACCAAATGTTGAACGCCTTCAGTTTTAAATTCCCCAAAAGCTTCATTTAACTGAGGATCAAAATTACTAGTAAAACTAGTGTACATTAAATATCCAATTTTCGAACCATTGATGTCCAGTACTTTGGTGGTATGTACAGGATTCTCGGTATAAGGTTTTTTGGTCAATGTAGCGGTCTCAGATGTTGATTCCAAGAAATCATCATCGGGAGTAGATGTACCGTTGTCGTTGTAGGTGGCAAAATTTAATGTGTAAGTTTCTTGATTTAAGAGCGTATTAAAGTTGTCCACAGTCATTGGAACTCCATCTATCGCATTAAAAACCTGTCCACGTTTCAGGCCAGCGGCACTTGCTTCGCTGTCGTTCAACACCAATCTAATAACTCCGAACACCTTACTGTTGCTGCCTGGCTGATAATAGTAATTGGACTCTAGGCCATTGCTTTTAAATACTCCCTGAAATTGCTGCTCCAAAGCAACATAGTCGGATGTTATAAAACTAAAACGATCAACGACTTCTCTTTGATAAATTAAACTTTCGAAAAACTCTTCAGGTACGGAATATCCGTTTATATAATTTGTATAAGCTTCATCGGTAGCAAACCGATTGTCTGCTAAATTTGGAATATCTGCCTTATAGAGATAAGCAAAGTTCATAGCTGTCCAGATAAAATCATTGATTTCATTCTTGACGACCGCTGGAGGCGGGACTTCATCATCCTTATCTTTAGAACAGCTCACGTTTAAGCTAAATACAACCAGGGCAAAAAGGGCAAATTTTAAAATTTTCATGGGACTTTTTTTTATTATCAATTAATTGGTCGGTAATTTAACTCGAAATTTACTTACATTATTGTAAAATCAAAAATATTTGTAACAAAACTGAAAGTCTTTCGTCGTAAGAATAGAAACAGGTTTAACTCATCTGTTATAAAACTAACCATAATGACACAAAGTGATTTTGTAAAATTGGTACTGCCTTTTAAGGATAAAGTCTATAGACTTGCCAAACGGCTTTTGGTCTCTAAAGAGGAAGCTGAAGATGCCACGCAAGAGATCTTAATAAGATTATGGAACAACAATGAGAAAATCGAAGATTATAAAAATGTGGAAGCTTATTCAATGACCATGACCAAGAATTTGTGTTTGGACCGATTAAAATCAAAACAGGCGCAGAACTTAAAAATTGTCCACAGCAATTATCAGGATCATAACGTCTCTTTGCAAAAGCAAGTGGAACTCAATGATAGTGTGGACTGGGTTTCTAAGATTATGGAGGAGTTGCCAGAACAGCAAAAGATAATTGTGCAGCTCAGAGATATCGAAGAGTATGATTTTGATGAGATTGCAAAGGTTTTGGAAATGAATGAAACAGCAGTAAGAGTTGCCTTATCGAGGGCAAGAAAAACAATACGAGAAAAATTGACTAAAAAACACAGCTATGGGCTTAATTAATATAGAACAACTTTTAGAAAAATACGATAATGCTGAAACAAGTTTAGCTGAAGAAGCACAAATAAGAGCTTTTTTTGCCGAAGAAGATGTGCCAGAACATTTAGAGTCTTATAAACTCTTGTTTCAATACGTTTCGCATGCAAAAGAAGAACAGTTTACCAAAGACGTTCCATTACTCCCAAAAGCGGTCGGGACTAAACGTACAAAAGTGTACCAGTGGATTTCAGTCGCAGCCGTAGCGGTTCTTATGTTGGGTGCTTATTTTCAAGTGAGCCAAATGAATCAGAAAACAACTTTGGATGATTTGAGCCACGAGCAATTAATGGCATACAACCAAACCATGGAGGTCTTTAACTTAGTGTCTTCTAAACTCAATAAAGGTTCGAACAATTTAGGAGCTTTAACTTTAGTGTCCTCCAAGTTGAACGAAGGTGCTGAAAACCTGATCCATATTAAAGAATTTAACAAAGCAACAAACAGAATAATTAAAAACAAGTAACCTGATTAAATAAAGAAATTATGAGAAATTTAAAAAACCTTCGCGTATATCTCCAAAAGAAGAGAGACGTGAGCAAAAAAGCAGTTGTTTTATTGGCCATTTTAATTGCGCCAATGCTATCCTTTGGACAGAGCTTTTTTGATAAATATGAATCCATGAAGGGCGTGACGTCCGGAGTGATCAGTCAAAAAATGTTTAAAATGATTGCCACTATTGATGTGGATCTTGATGATCCGGAAGCCCAAGGCTTTTTGGATATGGTCAAAAAAATCCAGAGTATCAAAGTACTAAGTACTGGCGATTCAAGTATTTCCTCAAGTTTATCGGCTGATACCGAGAAGTATATTAGCAGCTCAAAATTGGATGAATTGATGCGTTTTAAAGATGGTAACCAAACGGTAAAGTTTTACGTCAAGGAAGGACGTGATGAAAACCATGTCAAAGAGCTATTAATGTTTATTAGTGGATTGAAGGAATTGACCAAAGACGCCAACATTGAAATCAATGGTGAAAAGAGAGAGATTGAAACGATCTTGGTCTCCATTATTGGTGATGTAGATTTGAGAGAGATATCCAAAATCACGAGTAAAATGAATGTTCCTGGCGGAGAGCATCTTGAAAAGGCCGGAAAAGGTAAAAAACAATAATTATGAAATCATTAATCAAAAATCTAACAGGAATGATCCTCTTGGTCGCAACGCTTTACAGTTGCGATCAAGGGCCATCATTACAACGTTATTACGTTGACAATCAGGAGCAGCCCAACTTTCTTTCGATAGATGTACCTTTAAGTATGTTGAACCTTGATAAGGAACAGTTGACCCAAGACCAAAAGGACGCTTATAAATCCATCCAAAAATTGAATATGTTGGCTTATAAAGTTACCCCTGACAATACGATGCAATATGCAGAGGAAATGGCAAAAGTGAAAACTATTTTAGACAATCCTAAATACGAAGAGCTGATGCGTGGGGGTAATCCTGAAGATGGGACCTTCAGCATCAAGATTTTGGGCGATGAGGATGATGTTGAGGAGTTCATCCTATTTGGAAATATCGATAACAGGGGGTTTGCCATTGTAAGGATCTTGGGAAATGACATGAACCCAAATAAAATCATGACTTTGGCATCTGCATTGGACAAAGCAAATATTAGCGATGCACAACTCAGTCAGTTTACTGAGTTTTTCAAATAACCAGTAATCAAGACCCTCAGAAACGGTACGGGCAAGCAAACCTATGCTATGAGGAAGGAATAAAAAATTGTCTTTTTGATCAAGGCAAGTTAGGGTATTTAAACCCACTGCTGGAAAACAATGTGTTTTCAATATTGAAAATCACCCAGGAACGATTAAGGTTCTGGGTGATTTTCGTTTTCATATAATCTAATAAACATATAGAGCACAAGAAAAATGAAAGATCCGAACAATAAAAACTTCACTATAAAGTAATCGAGCACGTCAAAAATACCGGCAATTAAAAAACCAATGCCAACAGCTCCTGAAAGAATGCGTCCGATAAAGTCAATTTGGTTCATCTTTAAATACCTGTGTAATTGCTTGGTGTGATTTGTTTCAATTCTGTTTTGATGGCCTCTGATACCTCTAAAGTATTAATGAAATCCGAAATTGATTTTTGATCAATTTTGGTATTGGTCCGGGTCAATCCCTTTAATGCTTCATAAGGGTTGGGATAGGCCTCTCTTCTTAAAATCGTTTGGATGGCTTCTGCAACAACGGCCCAATTATTTTCAAGGTCTTCCTGGAATTTCGGTTCATTCAACACCAATTTGCCCAATCCTGTCATCGTGCTCTTCAATCCAATTAATGTATGTCCGAAAGGAACACCGACGTTTCTCAATACGGTGCTATCTGTTAAATCTCGCTGTAAACGTGATATAGGTAATTTTGCCGACAAATGTTCAAATATGGCATTGGCGATTCCTAAATTACCTTCGCTATTTTCAAAATCGATAGGGTTGACTTTGTGTGGCATGGCACTACTGCCAACTTCGCCTTCTTTTATTTTTTGCTTAAAATAATCCATGGACACATAAGCCCACATATCTCTGTCTAAATCTATGAGGATAGTATTGATGCGCTTTAAATTATCAAATAACGCTGCCATATGGTCATAATGTTCAATCTGTGTAGTAGGGAAGGAGTGTTGTAAACCTAATTTCCCTTGAACAAATTGTGTTCCAAATGCTTTCCAATCAATAGTAGGATAAGCCACTTTATGTGCATTGAAATTTCCTGTAGCTCCACCAAATTTTGCGGCACTCGGGATGTCATTCAATAAATTGAACTGCTCCTCCAAACGCACTACAAATACCTCAATTTCTTTTCCTAAACGTGTTGGCGATGCCGGTTGCCCGTGCGTACGCGCTAACATTGGAATGTTTGCCCATTCTTTAGAAAGCTCTTTTAGCTTTTTGATCACCTTCAGATATTCTGGGACGTAAACGTCGTTCATGGCCTCCTTTATACTGAGCGGAACTGCCGTGTTGTTGATATCCTGTGAAGTCAGGCCAAAATGGATAAATTCTTTGTACGCGTGTAGATTTAGCGCATCAAATTTCTCTTTAATAAAATATTCAACCGCCTTAACATCGTGGTTGGTTACCTTTTCAATGGCTTTAATGGCAAGTGCATCTTCCGTTGAGAATTGTGTATAAATTGCTCTTAGATCGTCGAATTTGGAACTATCAAAATCTTTAAATTGAGGCAATGGTATTTCGCATAAGGCAATAAAATAATCGATTTCAACCTGAACCCTATATTTAATGAGTGCTTCTTCTGAAAAATAATTGGCTAAGCTATTGACTTTGTTTCTATATCTTCCATCAATGGGAGAAATAGCGTTTAAAGATGATAATGACATTGGTTGCGTTATTTTGTTGAGTTAAAAAGAAGTTGCAAAGATAGTAAAGAAAGTTAGAAATTAGGAGCAGGAAGCTCGAAGTATGTTTGAATATAAGTTTTATGAAATGTTTTTATTACCATATAATATTTACTTGCTTGTTCAGCTGGGAAGGCCAATCCGTATTCCAATTATGTGGGTTTGTCAAGAGATTGTAGATTTGAAATCGGATTTTATGTCGTTTTGACAATTTCAAACGGGACTAAACCCTGAGCTTAGTCTGTGTGTTTTTAACTTCAGGATTGCTTTATCTTCTTTAAAATATGCCGCGCTCGAGCCTTGAAACCCGAACTTTGCATTTGAAAATCACGTTCCAGAATGACTGCCAATTCGGGATGGATCCATTCAAATTCTTGTCCTAAAAAATAGAGTGTATTCATAGAATAGGCTTTTGGTGCAATTTTTTCATCATTGATCATCCAATCAAAACAGGCTTCAATGATTCTTTCCTTATGAGTGCTGGTCAAAGTGTTCTGAAAGATATTCTGATAGTTTGAGTAATAGGCTTTAGTCAGATATTCGCAAACTTTTGCGACTGGCCTTACGGCTGGATCGAGATGTACGCTATGAATGTTTTCTGTAAATTGATCTAAATGCGGAATGATGGTTTCGAGATTTTCACTGCATATAAATTCAAAAACCCACGCCGCTTTGCAGGAAATTTTATCGTCTACCATAAAGAGAATATTCAATAAGACTGGGATCAATTCAGGTTGTGAGAGGATTAAATTAGCATACTTTAACCGTTTGGCGCGCGAATGGTCCACATGGTTTAATTCGGCGTAAAGTTGCTCGGTAGTCACTCGTTTTTATTATTTTTAAGCCTAAAATTAATCAAAATGAAAAATTTAAAAAAGATACTTTTGATATTATTGGTGCTATTTGCTGTGGCGCAATTTTTTGGGCCTGAAAAAAATCAAGGGGAAGTGTCATCATTTGAATCATTTTTAGAAGACACCAATCCACCTGAAGATGTAGTATTTATCCTTAAAGAAACTTGTTTTGATTGCCATAGTTCTGTTACCCGATATCCATGGTATGATAAGATTACACCTGTTAACTACTGGTTGGCAGACCATATTGCTGAGGGAAAGAAGGAATTTAATATTTCTGCATGGGACGACTATTCTACCAAGAAGAAAGATCATAAATTTAAGGAACTCATTGAACTGGTCGAAAAGAAAGAAATGCCATTAAAATCTTACACTTATGCACATCCTGAAGCCAAATTGACCGATACGCAAATAGCCGCAATTATGGATTGGGGTAAAAAAGTGAGATTCAAATATAGTTTAGAGCCAAAACCACAATAAACACCCTAAAGTCAAATATATCAAATTCCAAATTCCAGTTGATTGAAGTTTCATTGGGGTTTGGAATTTAAGTGTTTGGAATTTAAATCTGAAATACCTCCATGAAAAACAAATTACTCATCATCGGTCATGTATGGCCAGAACCCAAAAGTTCTGCGGCCGGGAGCAGGATGATGCAACTTATTGAAGCTTTTCAAAAAGAGGATTACGAAATCATTTTTGCGAGTGCCTGTGCCAAAAGCGACAATGCTTTTGACTTGTCGGCAATTGGCATAGTTCAAGCCAATATAGAGATGAACCAGTCTAGTTTTGATCATTTTGTAAAAAGCTTTAATCCAGATGTTGTGCTTTTTGATCGATTTATGACCGAGGAACAATTTGGTTGGCGTGTGGCGGAGCACTGTCCAGAAGCATTGAGAATCCTTGATACTGAAGATTTGCACTCTTTGAGAAAAGGGAGACAGCAAGCTTTTAAGGACGGAAAGACGTTTGATGCATCTTATCTTTTTAATGATTTTGCAAAACGTGAGATGGCAAGTATTTACCGTTGTGATTTATCATTGATCATTTCGGAAGTGGAAATGGATATCTTGAACAATGAATTTAAGATCCCTGACAACTTACTCATTTATCTGCCATTTCAACTCGATGCAGTTGCTGCTCAGGAGATTTCTGGACTTCCTGAATTCGATAATCGTAAACATTTTATAAGCATCGGTAACTTTTTGCACGAGCCGAATTATAATTCCATCTTGTATCTGAAGGAAACTGTTTGGCCTTTGATCAGAGAGAAACTTCCCAATATTGAATTGCATATTTATGGGGCCTACGCCTCGCAAAAGGTGAACCAGTTACATGATGTCAAGAATGGGTTTTTGATCAAAGGTTTTGCATCCGATGTTAATGAAGTCATGGCAAACTCCAGAGTGTGTTTAGCACCACTGCGTTTTGGTGCAGGACTAAAAGGCAAGTTGGTTGATGCCATGAAAAATGGGACGCCTTGTATGATGACTACAATTGCTGCCGAAGGCATGTATGGAACCTTGGAGCCAAATGGATATATTGAAGACGCACCAGAATTATTCGCAGAAGCTGCAGTTTTGCTTTATCAAAACAAATCTATTTGGAAGGAAAGGCAGTGCAATGGTTTTAAGGTTCTCAACGAACGGTTCAATAAGATAATCTTTCACGATCGATTGTTTTCTACGATTATAGACACCATTAAGCATTTGCAAAAACATCGTGATAATAACTTCACCGGGCAAATGTTACTACACCATATCCTTCAATCTACAAAATATATGAGCAAGTGGATTGAAGAGAAAAATGGCCGAAGTTAAAATCAAAAGGGCAGGTTTTATATGACTTAGAAGGTTTTTATCAACGTTTCTCCAAAATATAGTCCGCAAAAAGTTGTTGTGAATCGGTCAATCGATCGCTAATTTTTAGTGAAGACCCATCTAAAATCCCATTCAAAATAAGGTCGTTATATTTTCTGCTGGTTTCCATGTGGATTTTTTCGCCCTTTTTAAACGTAAACGCCTTGTCTAAACTTTTTATCGAAACGATTTGATCTTTGGTACTTACCAGAAAGCTTCTGGCAATGCCTTCTTCTTCATTGTATTCCGGTTGATGCTCAAAGGTGTCAATATCAAAATCGGCACCCAACTCTTTGTTAATTCGCGTTAATAAATTGAGATTAAAGCGTTTGGTGATGCCTTGGGCGTCATTATAAGCGGGCAAAACAACAGATTTCGGTTTTATCAAGTCCACGCCCAATACTACCTTATCACCAGTTTTTAGATTATCATCAAGTTTTTGAATAAACTCTTTGGCTCTTGCATCGGTTAGGTTTCCAATATTCGAACCTAAGAACAATACGATTATTGGGTGTGCCGAAGTTTTTAAATCGGCCAACACATTAAAATAATCGCCTTGCCTTGGATGGATCTGTATTCTTGGTAATTCATTGTTTACGGATGCCTTTAATTGTATGAGTGCATTTTCTGAAATATCAATGGGTGCATATTTAAAATTATAATTCTGATCATCCAAAGCTTTCAGTAGCTGTTTTGTTTTTGTACCATCACCGGCCCCTAGCTCTACAAGCTCAAAAAAGTTGTTGTTTTCGAGCTTAAGTGCTTTGATAAGTTGTTGATTTTGATTTTTGAAAATATCAAACTCGGCGTTGGTCAAATAATATTCTGGCATATTCATGATTTCAACAAATAGGGCATCACCAATTTCATCATAGAAATATTTGGACGGCAATGTTTTGTTTAAGGCACTCAAGCCAAGGTCGATGTCTTTTTGAAAGTTTTTGTTCATGTTTTATCTCGCGAGTCTGATTCCTGAAAATTGCCATTGAGCTTGAGGGTGGAAGAAATTCCTATAGGTGTGTCGGCTATGGTTTGGCGCCGTGGCGCTGGAAGCGCCTCTCAAAACCATTTGATTGATCATAAATTTGCCGTTGTATTCACCAACGGCCCCTTCAGCTGTTTTGAATTTTGGATACGGTAGATAGGCGCTATTGGTCCATTCCCAATGGCTTCCCCAATTAAGCTGTTTTGAAGCAACTTCCCATTCAAATTCTGTTGGCAATCGACAACCTTTCCATTGGGCAAATGCCGACGCTTCATAAAATGAAATATGGGTTAATATGGCATTTTTGTCTATGGTTTCTAAACCTGATAGTGTGTAATGGTGCCATTGGTTATTCACCTTCTTCCAATATAAAGGATATCCTATCTTATTGTCATTGATCCAAAACCAACCTTCATCCAGCCAATATTCAGGTTTTTTATAACCATCATCATCTATAAAGGCCATAAAATCACCATAGGTTACGAGTCCGCTAGAGATTTCATACGGCTCCAGAAACACGCGATGCACGCCCAACTCATTGTCAAAACAAAAATCGTTGCTGTCATGGCCAATGGTATAAATGCCTTCATCAATTGTTAACCACTCCTCTGTATTGTTAAAATGTGACACATAATTTTTCTCGTAGAGTTTTGGGTACAGAGGATTGAATGATAGGGTATATTTGATGTCTGAAACCAATAATTCCTGATGTTGCTGTTCGTGGTTGATTCCTAAAATGGTCAGGGATATGATGTCTTCATCAGAGGTCGATTCCAATAATTCAATCATCGCTTTATCGACATAGGCCCTAAAGTCATAAATTGTTTCAATTTTTGGACGTGTTAACAACCCTCTATTGTTTCTTTCAATCCGTTCACCAATACTGTTGTAATAACTGTTGAATAAAAAGCCGAAATCTTTATTAAAAACCTTATAATCTGGCACGTGATTTTTTAAAATCATTTCTTCGAAAAACCAGGTGACATGGGCAATATGCCACTTTGGAGGACTTGAGAAAATGGCAGATTGTGGAGTGTAGTCTTCCACCTGTAAAGGCTTACAAAGAGCTACAGTTTGTTGGCGGGTTTCAATGTATTTTTTAGTGAGTGTATTCATGGCTTTGATAAAGATACTGAGGATTTTATGGTTTTGAAATAAAAATATGAAATGGGAACACTTTTCTCGCAATAGAGTTACATTTTATAGGTGGTTGAAAACTATAATTCCTTACACTTTTTTTGATTTATTAACTACGACAGTTACCAAAATAAAGTATAGTTTTGCAGCGTTAAAATTGAACCTATGATTTCAGTCGATAATTTGGCAGTAGAATTTGGCGGAACCACCTTGTTTAGTGAGGTGTCCTTCACTATCAATGAAAATGACAAAATAGCCCTAATGGGCAAAAATGGCGCTGGTAAATCCACAATGATGAAGATTATTGCTGGTGAGCAAAAACCGAGTAGAGGACATGTACGTTTCCCGAAAGATGCCATTATCGCCTATTTACCCCAGCATTTACTCACTGAAGATGCCTGTACGGTTTTTGAGGAGGCTTCCAAAGCTTTTGCCCATGTGTTTGAAATGCGTGATGAAATGGAGCGGTTGAACACAGCCTTAGAAACCAGAACAGATTATGACTCTGACGATTACATGAAGATAATTCAGAAGGTATCGGATTTAGGTGAAAAATATTATGCTCTGGAAGATGTCAATTATGATGCTGAAGTTGAAAAAGCATTGATCGGATTAGGTTTTAAACGAGCCGATTTCACAAGAATGACCAGCGAGTTTAGTGGGGGATTCCGAATGCGAATTGAATTGGCTAAAATCCTGTTGCAAAAACCGGATCTTATCCTTCTGGATGAACCTACCAACCATATCGATATTGAATCGGTGATCTGGCTTGAGGATTTTTTGATCAACAAGGCCAATGCCGTAATGGTGATTTCGCATGACAAAGCCTTTATTGACAATATCACCAATAGGACGATTGAAGTTACCATGGGGCGTATTTACGATTATAAAGCCAATTATTCCCACTATTTACAATTGCGAGAAGAACGTCGGGCGCACCAAATTAAGGCCTATCAAGAACAACAACGATTTATCGCCGATAATATGGCCTTTATTGAGCGATTTAAAGGCACTTACTCTAAAACTAATCAAGTGAATTCCAGGGAGCGGATGTTAGAAAAGTTGGAGATCATTGAAGTTGACGATATAGATACATCGGCTTTGAAATTACGGTTTCCGCCGGCACAACGCTCAGGCGATTATCCAGTAACGGTAAAGGATCTGTCAAAATCTTATGGCGATCATATCGTATTCAAAAATGCCAACATGTCAATCTCAAGAGGGGAAAAGGTTTCTTTTGTAGGACGAAATGGTGAAGGGAAGTCCACGATGATCAAAGCCATTATGGGTGAAATTGATGTGGAAGGAAAGTGTCATTTGGGCCACAATGTTAAGGTAGGCTATTTTGCACAAAACCAAGCATCCCTATTGGATGAAGGCTTAACTATTTTTCAAACGGTAGATGAAGTTGCTGAAGGTGATATTAGAACCCAGATCAAGAATATTCTCGGTCGGTTTATGTTTAAAGGCGATGATATTGACAAAAAAGTAAGCGTGCTTTCTGGTGGAGAAAAAACAAGATTGGCCATGGTAAAACTCTTGTTGGAGCCAGTCAACTTGTTGATCCTGGACGAACCTACCAATCACTTGGATTTAAAATCAAAGGACGTGTTAAAAGAAGCGCTTTTGGACTTTGACGGCACCATGATATTGGTCTCTCACGACCGGGATTTTTTGCGAGGCCTATCTCAAAAGGTATTCGAATTTAAAGACCAACGAGTCATTGAACATTTTGAAACCATTGACGATTTCTTGGTTAGAAATAGAATTGAGAACCTAAAGGAAATTGATCTAAAAAACTAATATCTCCCGCGATACAGTTATATAATCTTCTCATTGCGCACAGTTGTTCATGAATTTTTAATTAGATTTTGAACTATAATTCCACAACAATATCCATATTTTAGAGAATTATTTTGAACAAGAATGCCTATGAGAAAAGCTATAAAACTCTTAATTGGTAAATTAAGAACCTTTTTAAGAGAAAAACTTCACCAGTACGATGTCACTCTTCCATATATTATCACGGTCGTAATTGCGCTTATCGTTGTAGTGGGAGGAATCAATTTATTTGTTGAGCTCACTGAGACCTTAAAATCAGATTTACTGGCAGATTATGATCAGAGAATTACGGAATTTGTGATTTCCCACCGTACACCTGCGCTTACCAAATACTTTATATTTGTGACCCATGTTGGTGATATCTATGGTTATGCCATCGTTTTGGGAATCTTTACCCTATTGTCCATAGTTGTCTATAAGCGTTGGAAATATGCGGTACAAATTGTTTTGGTCTTGGCACTTTCAGCCATATCCAATTTGATTTTAAAGCGGTTTGTGGACCGGGCAAGACCGGGAATTGAGCATATGGTATCTGTAGAAACATTGAGCTATCCCAGTGGACATGCCATGAGTGCCATGGCGTTTTATGGCTTTTTAATGTATCTATTCTACCGGTTCAAAATCAGTGTCTTTTTGAAAGTTCCAATCATCATACTCTTGGGGATGCTGATTCTGAGTATAGGAATTAGTCGTATTTATCTGGGTGTACACTTTCCCTCCGATATTGCTGGTGGCTATATTGCAGGTTTTATATGGGTGATTTTTTGTATTCTTATTTTTGATCTTATTGAAGTCTTTAGAAGAGATCCAAGGACACCAACTGTTTAAATTCCATCTCCTCGTTTGAGTAAGTTGTTGATCTTTTTATTATAGCATTGAGTAGTATTGAGCGAAAGGAAGATCGTCTTTATTGGAATTGCTTTGGTTAACGTCGCTGCAATATTTTTTTTGTGTGATGAAAACAGATGAGATAGTTTGAGTTTTAATTTGTTGAAACTATCTTTGTTATTCTTCTAAAGCATTGGATTATGGAACACTCACACACCTTGACCCAAGACCAATCTGATGGGCTCATCAGGATTTTAAAAACTCGTTTTGAAACCAATCGAAATCGTCATCCTAATTTAAAATGGACTGCAATTGAAGAGCGTTTAAGAAAACAACCCCACAAACTATGGTCACTCAATGAGATGGAACGAACTGGGGGTGAACCTGATGTTATGGAACGGAATGACTTGGCTGATAAGATCGTTTTTTACGATTTTTCAGAAGAAAGTCCAAAAGGAAGAAGAAGCTTATGTTATGACCGCGAAGCCTTGGAATCAAGAAAAAACCATCCGCCAAAAGCATCAGCGGTTGATATGGCTCATCAGATGGGTATCGAACTTTTGACAGAGGACGACTACCACAGATTGCAAAAATTTGGTCCTTTCGACTTAAAAACATCAAGTTGGTTAAAAACACCTTCAGACATTCGTAAAGTGGATGGCTCTATTTTTGGCGATTATAGATTTGGCCGCGTTTTTATATATCATAATGGTGCGCAATCATACTATGCGGGTCGGGGATTTAGGGGTTTGCTTAAAATTTAGTGCGCGGAATTCCTCTAAAATATCTAAAACAACAATGTGCATTCTATTTTAATTCCTATTTTTAGGGTCCTAAGAATTAAATGAGGTTTTAAATTGTTTAAAAAGCACCTGCTGTCCTGTTTTACGTTTCTGTTATTTTGTATTCAAATGAATTGGTGCCAAAATGGTCCACCCATTATTGATGCCATTGGAGATCAAGTTTACTGTCCATTGACTCAAATTCCAGTGGTGACATCCTTTGATATTACTGATCCTGACAATCCTGGCATCTCGGAATTGTACATTCAAATTTCGACGGGATATGTCATTAATCAGGATACATTGATTTTGACCGGTTCGCATCCCAACCTAACGGCTTCATGGAATAATACGGAAGGTAAACTCACACTTTCAGGCATCGGCAATGCACTCATACCTTATCCTGATCTTATAAACGCTGTCTTGAACGTCGTGTTTGAAAGTAATTCACCGTCAATTTCCGGCGATCGGTATTTTTCGTTTACCATAGGCAATGCAAACTATTTGCCTTCAACAGGACATTATTATGAATTCATTTCGGCGGTAGGTATCACTTGGAAAGAGGCTGTCGTTGCAGCGTCCAACCGAAATTATTACGGCCTGCAAGGCTATTTGGCCACCATTGGCTCTCCAGAAGAAGCACAATTGGCCGGAGAACAGGCCTCAGGTGCAGGATGGATAGGAGGTACCGATGAGGATGTTGAAGGCGTTTGGAAATGGGCCACAGGACCGGAAGCCGGAACCGTATTTTGGAACGGTGGACCCAATGGTTCATCACCTCCAGGCCAATATGCCAATTGGAATAGAGGGGAACCAAATAATTTGGATGGAGAGGATTATGCGCATATTACAGCGCCGGGAGTAGGAATACGTGGTTCCTGGAATGATTTGAGCAATACGGGCAGTGTCAGTGGAGACTTTCAGCCTAAGGGTTATATTGTAGAATATGGAGGAATGCCCGGGGATCCGGTGATTGATATTTCGGGCAGTACCAAGATTTCGATAAATACCACGCTCCAAGCCATCAATCTGCCTTCATCAGTTATTACTTTTATGGAATGCGATTCTGATGCAGATGGTGATGCTGCGAATGGGTTTACAGAGTTTGATCTATATTCCTATATGCCTGCTTTGCTCAATGGGAGTTCTGTATCAGAATTTGATTTCAATTTTTATACTGATCCCAATTATTCGAATCTTATTCCTGATCCTTCCAACTTTACTAACACCATTCAAAATGGTCAGATTATTTATGTCCGAATCTTTAATAATACCTTCGGCGCCTGTTCCATTGACACTTCAATTGGGATAAGCGTTGGTGAATTGCCATTAGTACCTGCTGAAATTACGTATAGAAATTGTGATGAAGACGGAATTGCTGACGGGTTGACGAACTTTAATTTGAATGAGATTGATGTGCTTTTGAATATAAATAACGCTTCTGGGTTAGTCATTAGTTATCATCTGACAGAACAAGATGCCAATGAAAATCTACTGCCTTTAGACCGCTTGCCATTTAATAACGCGATGGCCTCAACCATCTATGCACGTGTTGAAAATGCTGATGGTTGTTATGTGGTTTCGACTATTCACCTACAGGTGTCCACAACCTCCTTTCCGACAAATTATTTGCAAGAATTGGAGGTTTGTGATAATGATGGGGTTAACGATGGTTTTCATACCTTCGATTTGAGCGAGAATGAAGATGAGTTTTTGGCACAATTCCCAACAGGTCAAAATTTAAGTGTCCATTATTATCTCAGTTTCGAGGATGCACAATTGAATCAAAACGAAATTCCAAACACATCCTCATTTACCAATACTCAGCCATTTTTCCAACATATCTACGTGAGGGTTCAAAGTGCGGATAATGGCGATTGTTTTGGCGTTGGACCACATTTGCAATTAACTGTATACCCATTGCCAGAATTCAGCATTTATCAAATGGGAGGCCTATGTCTAAATGGAGAACCGGCGGTTTTGGCAATTGAAAATCCGACAGGAAACTTTAATTATACCTGGATCAACGAAGCCAACGACATTATCAGTACAGGAACGACGGCAACCGTTTCAACTGGAGGTACTTATACGGTTTTTGCCAGCTCAATCTATAATTGCGAATCTGCGCCTGTAACATTCCGAGTTGACGCTTCAGAAACTGCACGATTTACTGATGAGAGTATTTCTATTTCCGATTTGTCCATGGCCAATAGCATTACTATTGATACTAGTACTTTGGGTATTGGCGATTATGAATTTTCATTAGGAAGTAGTCAAGGTCCATATCAAGATTCGCCGATTTTCACAAACCTTAGTGCCGGAATTTACACACTTTATGCGAACGACAAAAACGGCTGTGGCATTGCTGAAATAGACGTGCCTGTGATGGGTTTTCCAAAGTACTTTACACCAAATAATGACGGTTATAATGACCGATGGAACATCAAAGGTTTTGAGGGACAGTTTTCAGCACAATCCTATATTGAAATTTATGATCGTTATGGTGTATTTCTTGCGAGGATCCAACCGAACGCATTAGGTTGGGACGGCACTTATAAGGGCAACCCATTACCTGCTACCGATTACTGGTTCGTGGCCCATTTTATAGACGGTATAGGTGAGAGGAAGAGTTTTAACGGGCATTTTAGCCTCATTCGATAAATCAATGACGTTGTAAACGGTTTATGTTTGAGTCGGTTCCGTGACTTCATGATCACGTTCCCAGCCTTCGTGTTGCAGGACAATTTTCTCAAAAGCAGTGCAGGCCCCATTGGCATCGAGTTCTGGTAAAGCTTGGTATTCGGACACCCAACAACGATAGACTCTATAAGACATCACAAGGCTGCCTTGCATATTGAAAAGATCAATTATGATATCTTTTTTGTTTTTAGCTAATGAAGTAGCGGCATCACCATCCAAATTAAATACTAAGTTAGCCCAATCTTCAAACGCAGTATCATGTGAAAGGCCCCGCTCCAAGGTAATTGGTTCAAAGGTTGTTATGCCAGGCGATAGCCTAAAGCTGCTCCTGTCGCCACCTTCCCGATGCTGTAATGGTGCAGTGGTGCGGGTTAACGGACTCACTTTTGTAATGGCAGCAATATACTGTCCATCCCATTTTACTCTAAATTTAAAGTTTTTGTAGGGATCAAAACGGTATTGGTTAACGCTAAACATGGCCATAGATGTATCATTTTAAAAATTAACACTCTAATTTACAATAAGTTGATAAACTATCCAAAATTGCTTTAATTCTTATTTTTTAATAATTCAAGAAGTTGTTTAACTCCTTTCGTTGCAGTTTCAGGAATTACTGTTAAATTTCCACGACTGTTCATAGCGGGTTTGGGATCAATAAAAAAGATGGGTATCCCTTCAGGCACATAATGCATTAAGCTCGCAGCGGGATATACTTGCATTGAGGTTCCAATAATGATCAGTACATCTGCGGTGGCACATACTTCCATGGCTGCTTCCATCATCGGTACCATTTCGCCAAACCATACTATATGCGGTCTTAATTGATGCCCTTCGGGACAGGTATCACCCAATTTAATATCGCCTTGGTGTTCAAAATAACTAAGTTCATCAACTACGTTTCTGACTTTTAGCAATTCGCCATGGAGGTGGATGACATTGGAACTTCCTGCTCTTTCATGTAAATCGTCTACATTTTGTGTGATGATGGAGACTTTATAATCCTTTTCAAGTGAGGCCAAATCATAATGTGCGGCGTTGGGATTTACAGTCAGCAACTGTCGTCTCCTCTGATTGTAAAAATCGAGAACCAACTCAGGATTGTCCTGAAAACCTTCTGGTGTTGCAACCTGCATCACATCATGGCCTTCCCATAGTCCATCAGCATCTCTAAAGGTTTTGATTCCGCTTTCGGCACTCATACCGGCGCCAGTGAGTACAACAATATGTTTCATATTTTAACTTTTAATGATCAAATTATTTTTTGCGCAATTTAAATGGTATTGATAAATCTGGATAAGCTTTCAAGATAGCAATAAATAGAAATCCTTAAAAAAAATATCAGCTCAAAACCAATGAACGCGCTATCTTTGTTTGTTATTTTGTCTAATATAACCTATTTCAATGATTGATCTCGAACTTTTAAAGTATTTAGAATCGCGGCTCACTCCAGAACGAAAGGCACGATTCGACAGTGTCATCTCAAATCGGACGAAACACTTTACGGTAGCTACGGAAGATGTTTACCAATTGCATAACACGAGTGCTGTAATCAGAAGTTGTGATGTTTTTGGTGTTCAAGAGGTGCATATTGTGGAAGAGCGCAATACCAAGCGTATCGATCGGGAAATTGCCATGGGCTCACAAAAGTGGGTGGATTTAAAGCGATTTCATTCGGTTAACGATTGCATCAATAGTTTAAGAGAAAGTGGCTATCAAATTGTGGCGACGACGCCACATAAAAACGATCAGCTTCTTTCGGATTTTGATATCCATAGGAAGTCTTGTTTTTTCTTTGGAATGGAGTCCAAGGGTTTATCGCAAGAGGTAATGGAGGCTGCAGATTGTTATCTGAAGATACCAATGGTCGGATTTACAGAAAGCTTGAATATTTCTGTTTCAGCAGCAATTATCTTACAGGATGTCACCAACAAGTTGCGACAATCTGATATTGACTGGAGATTGGCCGAACAGGAACAATTGGAAAAACGTATGGATTGGATATCAAAAACCTTGAAAAGTTATGATGCCATTGTAGCGCGGTACTATCAGAATAAAAAATCTACTTAGAGCGGCGTTGACTTCTACTCAGTATTTTGTATTCTTCATAACATTCGTTGATGGCATCTAATATTTGCAAGTCATTTGCTGTTTGGATAAACTCTCTGGAATAGTTGCACTGGCTCACAATTTCGTCAAGATCAATGCGGTCTACATCTAACAATACCATGAGCATTTCACGATCAAAACGAGACGCCAATAGGTTTCTGATCTCATCGTCCTTTTTCATTTGCTTTAACTTTTGCAACTCCCTGGGCTTCTTCCCAAACATATTATACAAAAAGTCCGCAGGATTGAAAAGAGCACCTAAGACCTTATTGACCGATCCGGTGTTGCCCGCTTCATATCCGGTTGTGGACAGTCCAGAAATACTATATCTGTAATTGGTTTTAACCGGCACTTGTTTAATATCAAGCTCCAAATAGCCCGTGAGGCGTAGCTGATTAACCACAACTTCCTCAAGCGCCAAAGCTAACTCTGTCATTTCAATTCTGGTTTCTCCAAATTTCAACCAGTCGTTGGTCACCCTAACTTTAATCGATTTATAACCCAAAAATGAAAAATGTAAGGTGTCATTTGCTGCTGCCCGTATCTCGAATTCCCCTAAACTGTCGGTTGAAGTGCCAATTACCTGATTTAAGTTGACAATATTTACGCTTTCCAATATATCGTTAGTGCTCGTGCTGTAAACGACACCCTTAACGGTAGTCGGTTCTTGTGCCACAATCAATGTAGAAATGAAGAAAAAAGCAGTAAGTATTAGTAGGTGCCTCATTGGTTTATTTATGCGATAAAAATAAGAAACAAAACTCACAAACCTGTTGAAACATTAGAAAATTGATATAATATTAACTTTCAATAGTGGGGAAGTTCAGTGTTATGGGTTTAGAGTCCAGAGTTACAGACTTTGCTAATGCTGCTGACGGGCAGGTAGAGTTTGAGTTTTGAATTCTGATCATGTTGGAGTTCAGCCCACGACTATGCGGGAGTTATGAAGAACGAATGAAAACTTCGAGCATTCTGTAACTCGCTGATAAACTGGTAAAAAAAAGAAAAGAGGGCTTCAGGACGAAAACCTTGCTCTAATGATTTCTTATTCGTTTTTTTATAAAACTCATGGAAAAAAAAACGAAGTGGAAAATGTAAACTTTCCACTTCGTTATCTTTAAGGTTTAAAATTGGTCTTGCCCGATATCGGTCATTGGTGACCTGCCATCATGCAATCCAAATGCTATCTTCTCGACTGTCTTGGTCTTGAAAAACTTGCTTCTCCTGATTTTTCTGCTAAACCACTACGTCTTTCACGTCTGTTCGGTCCTGAGCTATCTCCTGAACGTCTTGGTCTTGATACGTCTGAACTTCTTCTACCTGAAGATTTAAAGTCGCCTCCTGAACGTCTAGGCTTGAAATCGCCATCTGAGCGTCTGCCACCACCGCCAGAACGTCTTTTGTTTCTGCTGGTGCCTGCGCCTTGGTCCTGGCTGACCTCAACATTTACAAATCGACCATTGTGCTTATAATCATTGAAAAAAGCCAATACCTTTTCTTGTAATCCTTTTTCGGTATTAAAGAAAGAGAAGCTATCCTTGACATCTACTTTAAAGACATCATCTCTTCCGAGTTCCAGAATTTCCTTTAAGAAATCCTTAAGGCTCATCCAATCGTAGCCATCTTTTTTACCAACATTGATAAAGTAACGTGAAGAATCGCCATTGCTGCTGAAACCACGATCAAAGTCTCTTCCAGAATCGCTATCACTTCCGCGAGATTCAGGAACTGATAAGTTTTTCGTTTTATTGTAATAGTTAAAGAATCGCGTAAACTCCACCGAGAAGAATTTTTTGATCAATTCGTCTTTAGAGGTGTTTTCGAACAATTCGTTAATACTGGTAAGGTACTTCTCAATCTCAGGATTGATTTCTGTCTTATGGATTTTATTGGCCAATGACATGAGTTGAACTTCGCAAATTTCCATTCCATCAGGAATGTCTTTTTTGACAAAACTTTTATTGATGATACGCTCAATGGTTTTAATCTTGCGCAGCTCACTTTTTGATACAATGACCATTGAAACTCCCGTCTTACCTGCTCGACCTGTTCTGCCTGAGCGGTGTGTATAGGTCTCAATCTCGTCTGGTAATTGGTAGTTGATAACATGGGTGATGTTGTCTACGTCAATTCCACGTGCGGCAACATCGGTAGCCACCAACATTTGGATTTGATTCTTACGAAAAGAATTCATGACCATATCACGTTGGTTCTGGCTTAAATCGCCGTGTAGGGCACCTGCACTATAACCATCTTCTATAAGTTGTTCTGCAACTTTTTGTGTATCGCGTTTGGTACGACAGAAAATGACTGAGAAAATATCTGGATGTGCGTCGGCCAAACGTTTTAAAGCCTGGTAACGATCGCGAGAATTTACTAAATAATATTCGTGTGATACCTGACTAGTGCTTTCATTTTTATTGCCAACAGTGATTTCTACTGGCGAATTCATGAATTTTTTGGCAATGTTTGAGACCTCTTTTGGCATGGTTGCCGAAAACAACCAAGTGTTTTTGTCTTTTGGGGAATGGGAAAGAATATCTGTGATATCCTCATAAAAACCCATGTTCAACATTTCATCGGCCTCGTCAAGTACGGCATATTCTATTTTAGAAATGTCCACCATATTACGGTTGATCATGTCTTTCATTCGGCCTGGAGTAGCCACAATAATTTGTGCACCTCTTTTAACTTCTCTCGCTTGTTCGCTAATGCTTGCACCACCATAGATAGCGGCTACATTAAAGCCTTTGCAGTATTTTCCGTAATTTTTTAATTCGTTGGTAATTTGCAAACAAAGTTCACGAGTTGGAGAGAGGATCAAGCCTTGGGTTGTTCTGCTCTCAATGTTGATTTTTTGCAACATTGGAAAACCAAAAGCAGCAGTTTTACCCGTTCCTGTTTGCGCTAAAGCCACTAAATCAGTGTCTTGTTCTAATAAAATTGGAATTGCTTTTGCTTGGACATCACTTGGAGTAATAAAACCAATGTCAGTAATAGCCCGTAATAGGTCATCATTAAGACCTAAATCTTGGAATGTGTTCATTCGATTTAATAAGTATTTGATTATGTTCTTTTGGTGTTACAACAGAAGCGAATCGACATACTAAACCTAAACCTCCAGTAACACATCCTCACCTTGAGGAAATTTTACAAGGTGCAAAGGTACAATTTAATTTATTACAATTCCTAATTGTTAAGCGATTGATTTGTAATAAATTATAAGGTGTTCAAAAATTTGACAAGCTGATTTATAGCAATTCCACGATGTCCAATGCGGTTTTTCTCTTCCAAAGAGAGTTCCGCGAAAGTTTTATGATAGCCTTCGGCCTTAAAGATTGGATCATATCCAAACCCATTAGTACCACTTTTATTTTTGGTAATCTCCCCTTTGCAGATGCCTGTAAATTGGTGCTGATCGCCTTGAAGTTCCAATGCAATAACAGTTTTAAACTGTGCTTTTCTATTGGATGAATGCTTAAGGCTTTCAAGAAGTTTTTGGATATTGTCTTCTGAATTTCGCTGATCGCCGGCATATCGAGCAGAAAAGACACCTGGGGCGCCGTCAAGCGCGTCCACTTCCAAGCCGGTATCGTCGGCGAAACAATCGTAACCGTATTTTTCTTTGATATATGACGCTTTTTGGATGGCGTTGCCTTTAATAGTGTCTTGGGTTTCTGGTACATCTTCATAACATCCTATGTCCTCAAGACTTAATAATGTGATGCTACTTGGAATTAAGCTCTGGACTTCATGGAGTTTGTTGGGATTGTTGGTGGCGAAAACAAGTTGCATGGCAGAATATTAATTGGCAAAATTACTGTAATAATTTTGATTTGTCCTAAGAGAAAAGAGAAAATAGAAAATAGAAATTAGAGGGTAGGGGTAGAGGATAGAGGGTAGAAGGTAGAGGGTAGAGGGTAGAGGGTAGAGGGTAGAGAAAAGTTGGACAAAAGACGATAGAATAGAGATAAAAGACCAAAAAAAATTAGTGATTGAAGATTGAAGATTTTTGAATAACGAATAACGAATAACGGTCAACTATAGTCAGGGATGTTCAAAAGTGATGAATGATTGAAGATTAAAAATTGTTGATTTTTGTTGAGTCTTGAACCTTGAACTTTGAATCCTGGCAAAATGGAGCAACTTTAAGCTTATTTTATGATGTTTGTCAGCTTTTCTTCCTTTTTAAACCCGTAAATTAGTCACATAACCTAAAAACAATAACTATGACAATTAACATTCAATTCGTAAATTTAGATTATAGCGTATCACTTGCTGAACATACTACTAAAAAATTAAATAAAATGGCTGAAAAATATGATTGGCTCATCAGTGCCGATGTGTTTTTCAAAGAAGAAGGTACCAATCCTGAAAAAGGAAAGATTTGCAATATTAAATTGAGTCTACCAGGACCGCAAATATTTGCTACTTCTGATGAGAAAAATTTTGAAATGGCCGTAAAAGAAACAATCAACGATTTGGTAATACAACTGAAAAAGAGAAAACAGACGTTTATGGCGCATTAGAAGTAGGTATGATGGATTAGTGGTGAGAGGAGTAAGTTCAGAGTTATGAGTTATGAGTTAAACATTAAATTTTGAATTTTAACTTTTTCTTCAACAAGAAACAAGAAACAAGAAACAAGAAACTACCTGTTACCGATGATGATAAGGTTCATTCCGTAAAATGGTAAAGGCACGATACAATTGTTCAATCATGAACAAACGGATCATTTGATGGGAAAATGTCATTTTAGACAATGATATTTTCCCATTTGCTTTATGATAGACATCTTGCGAAAATCCGTACGGTCCACCAATGACAAATACCAATTGTTTGATACCCGAGTTCATGTGTTTTTGTAGGTATTCGGAAAAGGCGACGGAATCGTATTGTTTTCCATTTTCATCCAATAAGATGAGAATATCGGTGTTGCTAAGCTTGGCCAATATCAGCTCGCCTTCTTTTTGCTTCTGCTGTTCTTCGCTTAAGTTCTTGGCTTTTTTAAGATCGGGAATGATCTCGAATTCAAATTTAATATAGAATCCCAAGCGTTTTTGGTAGTCGTCAATGAGCATCTGCAATTGCGGATTGTCGGTTTTACCAATGGCTAAAAGTTTTATTTGCATGGCGTAAATTTACAAATTTGTAGCGATATGGAATTTCAGTTTTGGAATTTGAGTATTTCAATTTTCAATTAGTATTTTTACATTAAATATTCCTAAAATGATTTCACAAGAACAATTCAATATAGAGATAGAAGGCATCATTGCTAATGCTGTTAGAGAAGATGTTGGAGATGGCGATCACAGCTCTCTGGCCTGCATCCCTGCTTCAGCACAGGGCAAAGCAAAGCTTTTGGTCAAAGATGACGGCGTTATTGCGGGTGTTGCTTTCGCAAAACGTGTCTTTGAGTATATCGATAACAACTTAAAAGTAGAAACCTTGATTGACGACGGGGCTGAAGTGAAATATGGCGACATTGTGTTTTATGTTGAGGGCGCATCGCAATCCATTCTTAAAGCAGAACGTTTGGTATTAAATGCGATGCAACGGATGAGTGCGATTGCAACAAAAACTAAGACTTTCGTAGATTTGTTGGAGGGTACAGGAACCAAAATACTGGATACTCGAAAAACAACACCAGGGATCAGAGCACTCGAAAAATGGGCGGTTAAAATTGGAGGCGGCGAAAATCATCGGTTTGCCTTATATGATATGGTCATGTTGAAAGATAATCACATCGATTTTGCAGGCGGTATTACGAAAGCCATTACCAAGACAAAAGCCTATCTAAATGAAAATAATTTAGACTTAAAAATTATTGTGGAAGCTAGAAACCTCGATGAAATAAAGGAAATTCTCGAAAATGATGATGTTTACAGGATTCTGATTGATAATTTTAATTATGCCGACACCAAGAAGGCCGTTGCCCTGATAGGGGATCAATGCTTAACCGAATCTTCCGGAGGGATCAATGAGGATACAGCAAGAGAGTATGCTTTATGCGGCGTGGATTATATATCTTCTGGAGCTTTGACGCATTCGGTATATAATATGGACTTGAGTTTAAAAGCCGTTTAAATGTCTGAACAAACAGATGATAATATTGAGAATGAAATCGAGGACAAACTCGAAAAAATCCCTGTTTTAAAATATTTCATCAAACTCCTAAAAAAAATAAAACTACCTGCTTTAGAGGGGCTGACCTTGTATTATTTTCTGAGACTTTATGGTAAGGGGATTATTAAAGGAGCGGTAACCAGCCGGGCGAGTGCCATTGCTTTTAGCTTTTTTACAGCCATATTTCCTTTTCTATTGTTCATTATTATCCTTATTCCATATATTCCCGTGGCAGGTTTTGAATATGAGTTTAAGGGTTTTCTGAATTCTGTTTTGCCACCTCAGACTTCTGATTTCTTTTTCGACAATATTTTTCAGAATATATATACTAAAGCAAGTGGCGGATTGATTTCAACAGTATTTTTATTGTCCATTGTTTTAATGGCGAACGGGATCAGTGCTCTTTTTTCGGGATTTGAAAGTTCATACCATCAGCAACTGACACGCAGCGTGGTAAAACAATATTTATATTCCATGTTTGTGGCGCTTATTTTGGTTTTTTTGCTGATCATTACCATTGCGGTGATAGGCTATTTTCAAATTTATGTCATCCAAAAGGTACTATACTATATGGATAGGCAGGGTTACGAAACCTATGAGGAGGGCTTGCTTATGGTAGCCGCAGCCAAATATATATTTTTCGTGATTATGGTCTATATCGCTACGGCCACTTTGTATTATTTTGGCACCAGAGAAGGTAAGAATTCGAAGTTCTTTTCAGCGGGGGCTTTGTTGACAACCATCTTGATTATTGTGTTTTCCTATTTATTTGGAATCTATGTCACTTATTTCTCAACTTATAATGAGTTGTATGGTTCGATTGGCGCCCTATTGATTTTGTTATTTTATCTTTGGCTGAACTCCAATATTCTATTATTGGGATTTGAGTTGAATGCTACCATAAGGTTATTAAAGAAATTTAATCGTCAAAAACAAATTGCCGAAGAACAATCCTAATCTATGCCATATTTTATAGACGTCATACTTCCCATTCCGCTTGAACGGCTTTTTACCTACAGTATCACCCAGGCTGAATCAGAGTTTTTGAAAGCCGGAATGCGGGTGGCGGTGCCCTTTGGTAAAAGTAAAATTTACACGGCATTGGTGTTTGAAGTCCATCAACAGCAGCCCATGGCCTATGAAGCCAAGGAAATTCATCAAATCTTGGATGATGCACCTATCATCACCCAAACGCAGCTGACCCATTGGCAGTGGATTGCAGAGTATTATCTCTGTACTCTAGGTGATGTGCTTAGGGCTGCTTTACCCAACTCGTTTTTGTTGGAGAGCGAAACCATCATCACCAAAAACAATGATAAAATCATCAACGATACCGATCTAAAGGACGAGGAGTTCTTGGTGTATGAGGCGCTTCACCACCAGTCGTCTCTAAAGCTTCAGG